>QXGG01103592.1_pt1 | contig 127426 bp, 112 predicted proteins | sample 1982491 | NCBI WGS metagenome assembly QXGG01 (sample SAMN09924614, study PRJNA488089) | Wastewater metagenome, whole genome shotgun sequencing project. | isolation source: South African research farm wastewater | place: South Africa: Irene, Agricultural Research Council, Animal Production...
CCGATCACCGACTGGAAGTCGCGCACCATCATCGGGTAGGGGTGCGGGCCGGCCACGGTGCCGATGATGTAGAAGGTGTTGTCCACGTTGGCGACCCAGTCGCGCATGGCTTCGTTGAGCGCGTCCTTCAGCGTCTTGCTGCCCGACTCGACGGGCACGACGGTCGCGCCCAGCAGCTTCATGCGGTAGACGTTGGGGCTCTGGCGCTTGACGTCCTCGCTGCCCATGTAGACCACGCACTCCAGGCCGTAGCGGGCGCAGATGGTGGCGGTGGCCACGCCGTGTTGTCCGGCGCCGGTCTCGGCGATCACGCGCGGCTTGCCCATGCGCTTGGCGAGCATGGCCTGGCCGATCACGTTGTTGATCTTGTGCGCGCCGGTGTGGTTGAGGTCTTCGCGCTTGAGGAAGATTTGCGCACCGCCGACCTCGCGGCTCATGCGCTCGGCGTGGTAGACGGGGCTGGGCCGGCCGACGAAATGGGCCAGTTCCTTGCGGAATTCGGCCAGGAAGGCAGGGTCGTGCTGGTACTTCGCGTACGCGTCCTTGAGTTCGTTGATGGCGTGGGTGAGCGTCTCGCTCACGAAGCTGCCACCGTAGATGCCGAAGTGGCCGCGGGCGTCGGGTTGCTGGTAGGTGCCGGTGTCCATGTGGGGTGTCTCGTTGCTGGGCCCGAGCCACCCGAAGACGGGTCAGCTGGGGCGGGGGTTCTGTGCATCGGCCGCGCGCACGGCGGCCGCGAAGGCGAGCATCTTGTCGGGGTCCTTGATGCCTTTGGCGGCTTCGACCCCGGAGCTCACGTCAACGGCCCAGGGCCGCACGAGGCGAATGCCATCGGTCACGTTTGCAGGCGTGAGTCCACCAGACAAAACGAGGCGAGAGCTGGCGTTTAGTTGCGGATGTGACCAAGGGAAAGCGTTCCAGTCAAAGGATTGACCACCTCCGCCGTAGCCCTCGACATGGGCATCGAGCAGGATCGCCTGCGCGGCGGTGAAGTCGGACGCGTATTTTAGGAGATCGAAGCCCGCGCCGGCCGGGCCAGGGGGAATGCGCGCGGCGCGGACGAACGGTCGGCAGGCGGCTGTGCAGTCGGCGGGCGTTTCGTCGCCGTGGAATTGCAGTAGGGCGTTGGGCACAGCGGCCAGACCCTGGGTGATGAACTCGGGGCTGGCGTTGACGAACAGCAGCACGGGCGTGACGAAGGGCGGTAGCCGGCGAGCCAGTTCGCCCGCTCGTTCCGGACTGACAAAGCGCGGGCTCTGCGGGTAGAGCACGAAGCCGATGGCGTCGGCCCCGGCATGGACGGCGGCGTTCACATCGGCCTCGCGCGTGAGGCCGCAGATCTTGATGCGGGTCCGGTGGGGCATGGGCTCAGGGCAACCAGTCGAAGGCGGGTGTGCGGTCCGGGATGTTCCAGGACGCATCGTAGACCGGACCCAGGAAATACAAGCCGTCGGGTGCAAAGGTGGGCGCGGCGGCGTCGCGGCTTTGGGCGGCCAGCACCTCGGCCATCCACGACGGCGGGCGGTTCCCGGTCCCGACAGCAATCAGGCAACCCATGATGTTGCGGATCATGTGGTGCAGGAAGGCCGAGGCTTCGAATTCGAAGCGCCAGTAGGCACCGCGCCGGGCGATCTCGATGCGGCGCATGTCCTTGACCGGGTTGTGAGCCTGGCAGGACGACGCTCGGAACGACGTGAAGTCGTGTTCGCCCAGCAGCGCGTTGGCAGCGCTTTGCATGGCGGCCAGGTCCAGCGGGCGGAACACCCAGCCCACCTGTCCCTGGTCCACACTGGGGCGCACGGGCGATTCGAGCAGTACGTAGGCATAGCGCCGGCCGGTGGCGCTGGCCCGTGCGTGAAAGCCTGGTGGCACCTTGCGCGCCCATTGCACGGCGATGTCGGGCGGCAGGAAGCTGTTGGTGCCGCGCACCCAGGCGTTTTCAGGCCGCACCAGCGGGCTGTCGAAATGCACCACCTGGTTCAGTCCGTGCACGCCAGCATCGGTGCGCCCGGCGCAAAGGGTATTCACCGCAGGCACATCCAGAAAGCGGGCCAGGGCCCTTTCGAGCTTGTCCTGGACTGTTTGGCCGCTGGGCTGGCTCTGCCAGCCGTCGTAGTTCCGGCCGTTGTAGGACACGCCCAATGCGATGCGCCCACCGGCCGGCATCGGGGCCGGAGTGGGCGCGTCGGGGAGTGGAGCGGAGGAGGCGGGGGTCAGGAGAGGTCTGCCAGGAAAGCGCTGGCCTTGGTCTTGAGCGAGCCCGATGCTTCTGCCAGCACCTCTTCGGCCAGGGAGCGCGCGCCTTCCAGATCGCCGATGGCGCGGAACTCCTCTGCCAGCGAGAGCTTGGTTTCCAGCGGGCTTTCCGCGCCCAGCTCGTTGCCCGCCAGCGGATCGCCTGCCTCGGGCTTGCCATTGAGGTCGAGGCTCAGGTCGCCCAGATCAAAGGACATCAGTTCCGGAGAGGCTGGTGCATCTGCGGGTGCACTCGCCGGGGTGTCGATGTCGAAGTCGGGCAGGACTTCCGCATGGTCGAAAGTAGGCTGCTCTGCCGCGGGCATTGAGGTCAGCGGCATGGGGTCCGACGGGAAGTCAAGATCGAAATCCATGGGCCGCGACGCCGGGTCGGCCAACTGGGCTGGCTCAGGGGTCAGGGCGTCGGTCTGGGACAGGTCATCCATTGCCGACACCGGAGCGTCGGCCTTGCCGTTGGCGGCAGCCAGCGGCGAGCGCGAGGACTCTTCCATGAAGTCCAGATCGAGATCCAGATCGCCTGCGTCTCCCGACTTGGCGTTGTCTCCCAGCGTGCTGCTGCCAAACGGGATGGTGGCGCCGGTGGCCATCGGCACGGCCGCGCCGGGTTTGACCGCCGGACTTCCTCCGGGCTGGTACAGCGGGTTGGCAGGATCCAGTTCCTTGCCCAGTTCGCAGGCGTGCTCCCACTCCGGTCCCTGGCCTTGCGTGAGTGCATAGGCCTCCGTGGCGACCACCTCGAAAGCCTTCGAGTCGCGGCGCTTGGCGTAGATCTCGAGCAGCTTGTTGTGAATGGCGACCCTGGTGGGTGCGCTGCGCATGGCTTCTTTGAGGATCTCCTCGGCTTGCAGGTCCCTGCCGTAGGCGAGGTAAACGTCGGCCTCCGCCACGGGATCGACATCACCGGCGGCGTCCAGCTGACTGGGCGAATACACCATGGACGATCCGGACGCCGCGGCTTCGTTGGTGTCGATGCGTTGCCCCCCGCTGGAGCCAAAGAATGAGTCGGGCTGCAGGCGGCTTTCCAGGAAGGAGCTGTCGACGCCGCTGCCCTTCTTCTTCTGGCGCGCGCGGTAGAACGCGAAGCCTCCGAGCAACGCCAGCAGGGCGGCCGCGCCAGGCAGCACCATGGGGTTGTCCATCAGCTGGCCGACAAACGACGGCTCTTCGACAGGCGCGGGGGCAGGCGCTGGACGTGGTTTCGGTGCAGGAGCTGGGGCTGGTGCCGGAGGGGGAGCAGGAGGCTCAGCGGCGGCAGGTGCCTCGGGCGCCGGAGCAGGTGCAGATTCCGCGGCAGGGGTTGGGGTGGCCGGGGCTGCGGCCGGTTCCGGGGAGGGTGCGGCAGGTGTGGCGGCCACAGGTGCGGGCGCCGCAGCTGGTGCGGTTGGAGCCCCCACAGGCAGAGACGGGGCCGGGGTGCTGGCGGCGGGTTTGGCTGCAGGAGCCGCTGGCGCACCCGATGCCGCGGCCGGTCCCAGCTTGGACAGCTCGTCGATGTTGCGAGAAAGCTCTGCCACCCGGGTCGATGCTTCCTTGGCCTGGCGTTCCTGGGCGATCTTGTCTTCCTTGGCATCCTGGCCCGCAACCGCGCCCTTGGACAGCGTCAGCTTGTCCTGAGCCGACTGGGCCGGCTTCTTGTCTTCGACTTCGGTTTGCACCTTGCCGGACGCCTGGCGGTCGGCGGCCGCCACAGGTGCTTCGGGGACTGCACCCGCCAGCCGGCGACGGAACTCGTTGAAGTCGCGGCTCTGGGCCGCCACGATGCGCTTGGCTTCTCCGGCAGAGACGCCGATGGATGCTGCTTCGGTCGGCAGGTTCAGGATCGCGCCGGCTTTCATCCGGTTGACGTTGTTGCCGATGAACGCCTGCGGATTGGCGCGGAGCATGGCCACCAGCATCTGGTCAAGCGATGCATTGGCGGGCAGGTTGGCCGCTGCGATGCGGCCAGCGGTGTCGCCAGCCTTGGTGGTGACCTGTTTGGACGGGCCGTCGGCGGAGGGCGCTGCTGCCGGCTTGGCCGCCGCAGGGGCTGCCGCAGCGGGCTTGTCTGCCTTGGGGGTTGCGGCCGCCGATGGGGTGGCCGCTCGGCTCGGGGCAGCGGGTGCTGCGGCGGCATTGCTGCGAGCCGCCGGGGCTGGCGCAGGTGCTGCCGCGGCAGCGTTGAGCGGTGCTGGTGGCGCCGCCGTGGTCTTGGGTGGGTCCAGCAGCAGTGTGTATTCCCGCACCAGCCGGCCGGACGACCAATTGGCCTCTAGCACCATGTCCACGAAGGGCTCGTTAACAGGGCGCGAGCCCACCACGCTCAGGTATGCACGGCCGTCCGCCCGGCGCTGCAGGGTGATCTGGAGTCCGGCGATGGCCGAACTGAGGTCCATACCCGAGGACCTGAAGGCTTCCGGTGCCGCCAGTCCGACGCGCAGGCTGGAGGCCTCTTCGGGCGTGATTTCGAGCACATCCACCTCGGCCCGCAAAGGCTCGCCCAACGAGGACTGCACCGCCACGCGACCAAGCGCGAGAGCGAGCGCGTCGTCGTGCTGCATGAGGCCGGCAGACAGCAGTGCAGCTGCTGCCACGGCATGTAACCGCGAAGTTCCTCTGCGACCGACGCCCCCGAGGGTGGTCATGGTCCCGAACAAGGGGGTATGGCGGGTGGATTTGGGCACTTGAACCTCGACGTAAAAAACCGAGAATTGACCTTAACATCAACGCATTACGGTGACAAGCTGAGAATCCGCTTGAGTTTCCGGGGTGGCCTTTGGTCGGCCCACGGGCGTTGTTCGCGTTGCGGCGTCACAACGACAAAGCCGGCGCGCAGGCCGGCTTTTTTGTGAATGTAAGTAAGAAGTAGTGACGAATCAGGCGTCGAGCAGGATGCGCAGCATGCGGCGCAGCGGCTCGGCGGCGCCCCACAGGAGCTGGTCGCCGATGGTGAAGGCGCCCACGTACTCGGGGCCCATGGCCAGTTTGCGGATGCGGCCGACCGGGATGCTCATGGTGCCGGTCACGGCCACAGGTGTCAGGTCCCTGATGGTGGCTTCGCGGGTGTTCGGCACCACCTTGGCCCAGGGGTTGTCGGCGGCGATCATGGCCTCGATGTCGGCCACCGGCACATCCTTCTTCAACTTGAAGGTCAGGGCCTGGCTGTGGCAGCGCATGGCCCCCACGCGCACGCAGAACCCGTCCACCGGGATCGGCGCCGAGCCGAAACCTTCGCCCATGCCCAGGATCTTGTTGGTCTCGGCCATCCCCTTCCACTCTTCCTTGGACATGCCGTTGCCCAGGTCCTTGTCGATCCAGGGGATCAGCGAACCGCCCAGCGGTACGCCGAAATTGGCGGTCTCGGCGCCGCTCAGGCTGCGCTGCTTGGCGATGACCTTGCGGTCGATTTCCAGGATGGCGCTCTTGGGGTCGTCCAGCAGGGCCTTCACCTCGGCGTTCAGCGTGCCGTACTGCGTCAGCAGTTCGCGCATGTGCTGGGCGCCGCCGCCCGAGGCGGCCTGGTAGGTCTGGGTGCTCATCCACTCGACCAGACCGGCCTTGTACAGCGCGCCCACGCCCATCAGCATGCAGGAGACGGTGCAGTTGCCGCCGATCCATTCCTTGCCGCCCTTGGCCAAGGCATTCTTGATCACCGGCATGTTGACCGGGTCGAGCACGATGACGGCGTCCTTTTCCATGCGCAGGGCGGAGGCGGCGTCGATCCAGTGGCCGTTCCAGCCGGCGGCGCGCAGCTTGGGGTAGACCTCGTTGGTGTAGTCGCCACCCTGTGCGGTGATGATGATTTCGCAGCGCTTGAGGGCGTCGATGTTGTTCGCGTCCTGCAGCGTGGTTTCGTTCTTCGCCATGGCAGGCGCCTTGCCGCCGGCGTTGGAGGTGGAGAAGAACAGCGGCTCGATCAGGTCGAAGTCCTTTTCCTCGACCATGCGATCCATCAAAACGGAGCCGACCATGCCGCGCCAGCCGACCAGACCAACCAACTTGCTCATTGAGAATGCCCTTTCAAGTGAATAAACAGGTCCAGACCAGACCGACTTGCCCGGCTCGTCTGGCCGGGGAGGGCGCACGACGAACCAGGCTGGATCAGCCCTTAATGGTCGTGGTTTTGATGGAGATTGCGCGCGCAGCGACACTGGCCATGGCGGCGGGTGCGGTGTTCAGGGAGAACGGGCTGGCGTCAAACATAGCCCGTAATTGTAGTTCACACCCCTTGACGTGAATCTGACCGCCGGTCAGGCGTTGTGCGGCCGCACCAGATAGATGGCCGTTCCCTGCGACCAGGCCAGCAGCCGGTCGATGTTGGGGTGCTTGCCAGGGTTCGCCATGGCGTCTGCGGTGTGTTCGCCATACCACTGCAGGCCCAGTGCCGCGGCCGCTGGTGTGATGGTGCCGCCGTGTTCTTTGGCCAGCGCGTGGTAAATCGCGAGCGAGCCGGCCTGGCCAGGCCGGTTGTGGATGCTTGCCACCAGGGCGCCACCGGCGTCGAGCAGGTCGAGCGACGCGAGGTGGGCGACCGACGGAAGGGACTTGATGCGTTCGGCAAAATTCATGGCTGCATTGTCGCCGCGCCACCGCACCACAGAAAGTCCGTCCATGACGTCTTCAGAGGCCACCACATCCTCCTATCCCATCGGAACGCCGGGCAAGCCCTGGGGGCCGGAAGAGCGGGCCCTCTGGCGCGCGCAACAGCGGCGCCAGCGCTCCCACCGCGACGACGTGGTGGCGGCGGTGGACCGCCTGCGCGATCAATTCGACGTGCAGACCTATGGCGAGGTGACGGCCGGCGATGAGCGTCTTCCGTTGCTGGCCGTTCGCAGCCGCGGGTGGGGCAGCGACTTGCCGGTCGTCCTGGTCACCGGCGGTGTGCATGGCTACGAGACCAGTGGCGTTCATGGCGCCCTGCAGTTCCTGGCGCAGGATGCCGCGGCGTTCAGTGACCGGGTCAACCTGCTGGTGGTGCCTTGCGTCAGTCCATGGGCCTATGAGCGCGTCCAGCGCTGGAACCACGATGCCGTCGACCCCAACCGCTCGTTCCGCGAGCCGAGCCCGGCGCCCGAGTCGGCGGCGCTGATGCGTCTGGTCGCGCCGTTCAAAGGGCAGTTCATCGCGCACATCGACCTGCACGAAACCACCGACAGCGACGAATCCGAGTTCCGGCCGGCCAAAGCAGCCCGCGACGGCGAGGTCTTCGAACCCGGCACGATTCCCGATGGCTTCTATCTGGTGGACGACACGGAGAACCCCCAGCCCGGGTTCCAGCAGGCCATCCTCGACGAGGTCTCCAGGGTCACGCACATCGCGCCCGCAGATGCGGCTGGTGGCATCATCGGCTCGCCCTTGGTGGCGCCCGGTGTGATCCGGTATCCGTTGCGCGAGCTTGGCCTGTGCGCCAGCATCACGGGCGCGCGCTACACCACGACCACCGAGGTGTACCCGGACAGCCCGCGGGCGACACCGTCCCAATGCAATCTGGCGCAGACCGCGGCGGTCCGTGCGGCGATCGGCTTCGCACTCGCAAGCCGAGGCGGCTAAGCGCCGATCTCCACCGCTTCCACCTCGATCACGCCTTCGAACAGGTCGATGGCCGTGGCCGCCACCTGCGCGGTGTCGTAGTACGCGTAGGCCCCCATGCCGACAGCGCCGACCACCGGAATCCAGCGCGCCACGCCTCTGCCCGCGGCCTTCTGGGCCAGCCTGGCGCCGATCCGCCGCGTGATCGTGCGGATCAGCACCGGCGAGGCGCGCCGCACCAGCGTGCGCTGGCCGACACGGACCACCAGGTCGCGCACCCCTTGTGCCGCTGTGTGCTGGAACAGGCAGTACACCACCTGCTCGGGCGTGAGCGTGGCGTGTTTGCCGTAGAGCGCTGCGATGTCGGCCACCATCTGCCGCTGGATCTTCCAGACGCCCATCATCTCCGGCAGGATGGTCAGCCAGCCCACCACGCCGGGTGGCAGCGCCAGCGCGCCTGCGGCCAGCGCGGCCTTGGCCGCCGCCGCGTTGGCCGCCTTGCGGGCGTCGTCCATGGGTGCGCTGCTCACAGGCTCCCGGGAGGAGGGCACCTTGCCGATCAGCGACAGCAGCGCCCGACCGATGGGCGAAGCGTCCGGAATGCTGGCGGGTTCCGCGTCGATGGCTTTTCGGGGGCGTCGGGTCATGGCGGGAGCGGGTGGGTTGGCGGCGGGCATGAACTGTGAATCAAGTGTCCTCCGTTTTGCGGCTGGTGCACAGGGCGAGTGAATAAGCGGGTTTTCGCCGCGCTGATCCGGACTTAGGCTTGGGCGCTTGCTTCGTATCCTGCAAGTGATATTCCCTCCGGAGCCCCCCATGAGCCTGAGTACCACGCTGCACGACGTCAACGAGCGCGCGCAGCTCACCAGCAACAACCAGTTCGAGCTGATGCTGTTCCGCCTGGGCGAGGCGCCCGGCAGCGACCGCCGCGAGCTGTTCGGCATCAACGTCTTCAAGGTGCGCGAAATCCTGGTTATGCCCAAGATCACCGGCATCGCCAACGCACCACCACAGGTGCTGGGCGTGGCCAACATCCGTGGCCAGATCATTCCTGTGATCGACCTGCCCGCCATGGTCGGCTGCACGCCCACGCGCGGGCACAGCATCCTGATGGTCACCGAGTACGCCCGCACCACCCAGGCCTTTGCCGTGGAGGAAGTGGATGAGATCGTGCGGCTGGAGTGGAGCGACGTGCTGGCCGCCGAAGGCAATGGCGGTGACCTGGTGACCAGCATTGCCAAGCTGGCGGGCGAGAACGGCAGCACGCGCCTGGTGCAGGTGCTGGACGTGGAGCAGATTCTGCGCAGCGTGATGCCCGCAGCCGCCAACGAGACCGCCCTCGACGCCGTGGGCGACCAGGTGGTCCTGCCTCCCGGTTCGATCGTGCTGGCCGCCGACGATTCGCCGGTCGCGCGCATGCTGATCGAGCAGGGGCTGGGCGCCATGGGGGTGAGCTTTGTCATGACCAAGACCGGGCAGGAGGCCTGGGACCGGCTGCAGTCGATCGACGACGAAGCCCGCGCCGAGGGTCGTTCGGCCGCCGACCGGGTGGCCCTGGTGCTGACCGACCTGGAGATGCCGGTCATGGACGGCTTCACACTCACGCGCAACATCAAGCAGGACCCGCGTTTCAAGTCCATCCCGGTGGTCATCCATTCCTCCCTCACCGGTTCGACCAACGAGGCCCATGTGCAGTCCGTGGGCGCCGACGCCTACGTGGCCAAGTTCGTGGCTTCCGAGCTGGCGTCGGCCCTGAGAAAGGTGCTCGTGCACTGAGCCCCAGGTCCCGGGCGGTTCAGAGTCCCTGGGGCGCCTGGGCCTGCACGCAGGGCAGGCAGAAGCGGAAGAGTGCACCCTGGCCGATCTCGGCCTGTCCGTTGATCGAGCCCCCGTGGCGCTGCAGGATGCGCTGCACGATTGCCAGCCCGATGCCCGTGCCCTCGAACTCGTGCGGACGGTGCAGCCGCTGGAAGGGCTGGAACAGCTGGTCGGCGTACTGCATGTCGAATCCGGCGCCGTTGTCCTGCAGCTCGAACCAGCACATGCGGTCGATCTCGCCGCTACCACTCAGTTCGATCACCGCCATGTCCCGCCGCGCGGTGTACTTCCATGCGTTGCCCAGCAGGTTCTGCAGCACCAGTCGCAGCAGCCCCGGATCGGCCTGCACCCACAACCCGGGCACGATGCGCCAGTCGGCCTGACGGTCCGGGTCGGCCCGCTGCAGATCGTTGGCCACGCCCTGCGCCATGGCGCTCAGGTTCACCTGCTGCAGGTCCAGATCCCCCCGGCTGTGCTGGGCCATGGACAGCAGATCGGTGATCAGCGAGCCCATGCGGCCGGCGTTGGACTGGATGCGCTGGAGCGAAGTGCGGCCCTGCTCGCTGAGCTTCTCCGCCTCGGTCTCCAGCAGCAGCGTGGAAAAGCCCTGGATGCTGCGCAGCGGCGTGCGCAGGTCGTGCGACACCGAGTAGGTGAACGACTCCAGCTCCTTGTTGAGGTCCTGCAGCGCCCGTGTGCGCTCGGTCACCCGCTGGTCCAGCTCGGCGTTCAGTCGCTCCAGGGCTTGCTGGGCTTCGCGCAGCTCGGTGACGTCGGTGTAGGTGGTGACAAAGCCGCGGATCTGCCCGTCGATGCTCAGGGCGCTGCCCACGATCTCCAGCGTGCGCCCGTTCGGGCGCTGGCGGATCAGCCGGTGCGGCAGGAACTGGCGCGCCAGCGCAGCCGCTTCGACCACCTTGGCCTCCACGTCCACTTCACCGTACTCGCCGCGCTGGGCGTTGCTGCGGGCCACATCCTCGAAGGTCACCCCCGGTTTCATCAGACCCTCGGGGAGGTCCAGCAGCTGCTCGAAACTGCGGTTCCACAGCCGTATCACCAGGTGCTCGTCGATCACCGTCACGCCCTGCGGCAGCGCGTTGATCACGGCGTCCAGATAGACCGCCAGGCGGCGGGTTTCCTGCTCGGAGCGCTTGCGTTCGGTGACGTCGGTGTAGATCGAGACGAATCCGCCGGTGGGTAAGGGGGTGCCGCGAATTTCGATCACGGTGCCGTCGGGCCGCTGGCGTTCGAACACATGCGGTTGCAGTGACCTGGCGCGATCACTCACCGCCTGTGCCTGCTGTTCGGGGTTGCCTGGTCCGTATTCACCCCGCCGTGCGTTGAACAGGGCAAAGTCGTACAGCGTGGGCATGCCGTGGGCGAACAGCTCGTCCGGAAAATCCAGCAGCTTGCGCGCCTGCTGGTTGTAGGCCACCAGACGCTGCCCGGCATCGAACATCGTGACCCCGCTGGGCAGGTGGTCGATGATGCTTTGCAGAACGGTGTGGTGGAGGGTGGACAGCATGGACCCGGGCGTCTGGTCAGGTCGGTGGCGGATCTTCCCGGAGCAGGCTATCACAGGGCCTCTGCGCATGCCACACCTCTTTGGGGTTGTGCCATGGCAGGGTTTCTGCCGCTGGACTAGCATGGGCTCATGAGCACCAACACCCCTTACACCCCCCCCGCTGTCTGGACCTGGGACCAGGCCAATGGCGGTCAGTTCGCCAACATCAACCGCCCCATCGCCGGCCCCACGCACGACAAGGCCCTGCCGGTGGGCAAACACCCGCTGCAGCTGTATTCGATGGCCACGCCCAACGGCGTGAAGGTGACGGTGATGCTCGAAGAGCTGCTGGCCCTGGGCCACAGCGGCGCCGAATACGACGCCTGGCTGATCAAGATCAGCGAGGGCGACCAGTTCTCCAGCGGCTTCGTCGAGGTCAACCCCAACTCCAAGATCCCAGCCCTGCTGGACCGCAGCACCGAACCGCCGACGCGCGTGTTCGAGTCTGGCTCCATCCTGCTGTACCTGGCCGAGAAGTTCGGTGCCTTCCTGCCCAAGGCGCACGGGCCGCGCACCGAGGCGCTGAACTGGCTGTTCTGGCAGATGGGCTCTGCCCCCTACCTGGGCGGCGGTTTTGGGCACTTCTACGCCTACGCGCCCGAGAAGTTCGAGTACCCCATCAACCGCTTCGCCATGGAGACCAAGCGCCAGCTCGACGTGCTCAACCGCCACCTGGCCACGCACACCTTCATGGCGGGTGACGAATACAGCATCGCCGACATCGCCATCTATCCGTGGTACGGCGCCCTGGTCGAGGGCAAGATCTACAACGCGGGCGAGTTCCTCTCGGTGCACGAGTACACGCACGTGCTGCGCTGGGCGCAGACCATCGGCGAACGCCCGGCCGTGCAGCGTGGCCGCCGCATCAACCGCGTGTGGGGCGACGAGGCAGGGCAGGTGCCCGAGCGGCACTGAAGCGGCCCCGCCAGCGGTGCTTCGGAGTCAACGCGCGGCGTCGGCCGGCGCCGGGGCGGGCACCGTCACCGTGAGCTCGCGCAACACACCGCCGCTGGCCACATCACCCTGCACCCGGCCTTCGCCCCGCACCATGCGTTCGCACATGTCGCGCTCGGTGCCCGCCGGGTGCACCTGGCAGCGCACCAGGGCGTTGCGGGTCAGGGTGGCGGCATCGGGTGTGGGCGCACGCTGACCCTGCAGCGCCTCCTGGCGCACCGCTCCGGCTTCGCGCAGGCAGTCCTGCCGCGCCACGGGATCGGTGAGCAACAGGCAGGCCTGGCGGTCGGCCTGGTATTGCGCCTGCACGGACGGCCGGTCGCCCGCGGCCCACGCAGGGACGAGGGATCCACAGAGGGCGACGGAGAAAACGCTGCAAGCCAGTGCATTCATGGTGGGTCTCCTGTGATGGTGGACCGATCATCCCTGAACCCGCAGAGCCCGCGCGTCCGACGAAGCCTGAGGCGCGTGTAGGACAAAGCCGCAGGTCAGCAGGCAAACACGCTCAGGTACAGGGGCGTGGCGTTGTTCACGGGCCTCAGCGGCAGCCGGGTGCCGCCGGTGGAGAGGATGCTGGCCAGCTCTTCGGCGGCGCGGGCTTCCGTGGCGGTTTCATATCGCACCTCGCTGCGGGTGATGCCATAGCCCGGACTGGCGTTGATGGACGGCGCCAGTTCCCTGACCCGCACCTGTATGCCAGCGATGCGTTCCCTGAGCGTTTTCTGGACCCACTGGGCCTTGCTTTCATTGGCGGCCGCCGACACCCCGGCGCAGTAGAAGACATCCACCCGGTATGCAGCCAGGGGGCTCTCCCGTGCAAGGGGCTTTTCCGCCCGCCGCAGCACGTCGGCTTCCAGTGCCTTCTGCTCGGTCCTGAAAGTCGCTTCCTTGTTGGCGGCCTCGATCAGCTCCTGCTGCTTGGCCGGCGGCGCGCCCAGGGACAGCGCGCGGATCAGGCCCACCCGAAGCTCGGACTCGACCGGGTCGTTCGTGGACAGCAGGCTTTCGACCAGCGCGCGCGCCGCCTCGACATGCCGGTCCTCGCCTTTCTGCAGGGAGACCGACACCTTGTCGAACAGCTGCAGCCGCATCTGCTCGCGCGAGCCGCGCTCCTCGCGCTGATCGCGGTTCGTGGCCAGCAGGGACTGCAGCTTTTCGATGGCCAGCTTCTGCTCGTCGAAGGCCAGCTTCTGCTGCTGGGAGTTGAAGTTCAGCCAGAAACCCAGTGCCGCCAGCACCATCGTCAGCACCAGATTCAGCTTGACCAGCCAGCCCTCTTTGGCCGGTGGCTTGTCGTTCGTGTCGCCCATGGAAACCTCCGAATGGTTGGTGAGAGGTGCTGCCAAGCTACTCCTCAACGCAGGCCTGCGCCTCCCTCATTCAGGGGGGAGTGGCCGGGCATTTTTGGGATCACACTTGCAGCTCCCACGGCTTGTGAAGGAGCAGACCCATGAACGCTTCGACGCCACGCCAGATCGTGCTCTGCTGCGACGGGACCAACAACAACCTCACTGGCGGCGAGAACGACACCAACGTCGTGCGGCTGTGCCAATTGCTCCGCACCCACGGCGATGAGCAGCAGCTGGTGTTCTACGACCCCGGCGTCGGCAACCCGGGCGAGCTGCCCGGCGCCACCGTGTGGGACAGCATCAACCGCTACGGCGAGCGGCTGGCCGGCCTGGCCTTCGGCCGCGGGGTCTACGAGAACATGGCCGAGTGCTACCAGTTCCTCATGTCGAGCTACCAGCCCGGCGACGAGCTCTACGTCTTCGGCTTTTCCCGCGGGGCCTTCACGGCGCGCAGCGTGGCGGGGCTGGTCAACATGTTCGGCATCCTGCAGCCGCACATGGTCTCGATGGTGCCGTCGCTGCTGCACGTCTACTTCTCGGACCGCGACAGCCGCGGCGAGAGCGCGCGCCGCATCGCCCGGCAGGCCACGCAGCTGTTCGCCGACCCCTTCGAACAGCACGTCAACATCCATTTCGTGGGCGTCTGGGACACGGTGGCGTCCGTGGGCATGCCGCCGTTCTCCAAACAGTTCACCGCGCGCGCCGACGTGGGCGGCAAGCGCTTCCTCAACGTCCGGCAGGCGCTGGCCCTTGACGAATACCGCGCGCAGTTCGCTCCCCGGCAGTACGTCGACCCCAACGGCCAGTACCGGTCCGATCGCGGCCTGCCCGTGTCGCTGAAACAGCTCTGGTTCTCCGGCGCCCACTGCGATGTGGGGGGCGGCTACGCGCCCGACCGGCTGGCGCTGGCCGACCGCGCCATGGGCTGGCTGGTGGGCGAGGCCGTGCAATGCGGCCTTCGCCTGAACACGGCGGACGGCCAGCCGATGAGCGACCAGCAGGTGCTGGAAGCGCTGTACGCCGACCTGCCCAGCCCCAAGCCGCTGGTGCCCGTGGCCCACAGCGAACTGCACCGCACCCCGTTGTGGGCCGTCACCGGCATGGCGGTGCGCACGCCGGGCCGGGTCGACGACGGCGCCGGCGGCCGGCAGACCATCCCCGCCGAAGAACACCCCAGCGTCCAGTCCCTTGCCGTGGCCTTCCCGAAAGACACCGACTGGGCGCGGCCCCGGCCCTGGCTGCCCATCCTCGGCTGGTGCCTGGCCTTCCTGGTGCTGTACGGCGGCATCGGGCAGATGCTGCTGAAGTCCGAACACTATGCGCAACTGAGCTTCCGGGCCGACCTGTGGCAGGCGGTCTCCAGTTACCCGGCGTTCCTGGCCACCAACCTGGACTTTGTGCGCTGGCAGATGTTCTGGTTCTACGACGGTCTGGCCGCTGTCCAAAGGGGACAGATCTGGGAGGGCCTGATCACGGGGTTGCAGCAAGTGAACCTGTTCGGCTCACCGCGCTGGTCGCTGCTGTGGGACCTGGGGCTCATCGTGGCCTACGCCCAGGTGCTGTCGCGCTTCTGCGTGGCCGGGTTCGCGCGCGGGGCCGGGCTGCGGCGCGTGGGGCAGCCCGTTTCGCGCTGGCTCAACCGCCTGGGCTGGGCGCTGCCGCTGATGGTGTTTTCCGACGTGGGTGAAAACCTGTTCACCTGGCTCACGATCACGCTCACCCACAGCGAATACTTCTTCGTCGCGGCCATCACCGGCGCGCTGATGTCGCTGCTGGCGCTGTTGAAGTGGCTGGGGCTGGTGGGGGTGGTGTGGCTGGTGTTGTGGCCGGGCAGGGTGGGAGGTCGGGGCGCAGGGTGGACCTGACCCCTCCAGACGCGTAGGATGGTCCGCCTGTCCACCCGCTACGGCGCAGATGAGGCCCATGGAACCTGAACTGGATCGCGACGAGTACCGTCCCCCCGAACCTTCCCGAACCCCTTCCCTGCTCGTGGCAGCCATCGTGCTCGCCCTGGTGGCCGCAGGCGGCTACTACGCCTGGAAGCGCAACCAGGCGGTGCCCGCACCCGAAGCCGCACCGGTTGCCGCCGCACCTGCCGCACCCGCCGAGCCCGTACAGCCAGCCGCTCCCGCCGCCGCACCCACCACACCCGCGGTCGAACACCCCATCGACGCCGCCGAACCCGGCGCCGACGGCCAGGCCGACAAAGAGCCCTTGCCCGCGCTGGCCGACGCCGGGCCGCAGGTGAACCAGATGCTGGAGCGACTGATCGGCCGCAAGAACGTGCTCCACTTCCTGCAGATCGACGGCTTTCTTCCTCACGTGGTAGCCACCGTGGACAACCTCGCGCGGCCGCACGCGCCGGTCACCGTCTGGCCCGTCAGCCCCACGCCGCAACGCTTCACCACCCAGCGCAACAGCGCAGACGGCGCCGAGACCATCCACCCCGACAACAGCCGGCGCTACCAGCCGCTGGTGAGCCTGATCGAGTCGGTCGACACCGCCCAGGCGGTGGGCATGTACCGCCGCCTCTACCCGCTGGTTCAGCAGGCCTATGTGGAGCAGGGCTTCCCGGGGCGTTACTTCAACGACCGGCTGGTGCAGGTGATCGACCACCTGATCGACACGCCCGTGCCCGCGCAGGCGCCGGCTGTGCATCTGGTGGAAGTCAAAGGTTCCGTGCCTTCGCAACGGCCCTGGGTGCGCTACGAGTTTGCCGACCCGCAGCTGCAGAACCTGTCGGCCGGGCGCAAGATCCTGCTGCGTGTCGGCGCGGACAACCAGCGCCGCCTGCAGGCCAAGCTGGCCGACTTCCGCGGGCATTTGGTGAAGAAGTAGCCCCTGAGAAACAGACCGACCCCGCCCATGCTCAAAGCCTTCCGGCACCTGCTCGATACCTTCCTCGACATCGACCCCACCCACTCGGCCGCCGAGGCCGAACAGGCGCTGCGCCTGGCCACCGCCGTGCTGCTGGTGGAGGTGATGCGCGCCGACCAGAACCACAGCGCGGCCGAGCGGCAGGCCGTGATCCGTGCGCTCAGTGACCGCTTTGCGCTGCAGCCCGCGTCCGTGGACGACCTGATGGCGCTCGCGCAGGACACCGCCCGCACCGCCAACGACTTCCATGCCTTCACCAGCCGGGTCAACGACCGCCTGACGCATCCGCAAAAGATCGAACTGGTCGAATCGTTGTGGCACGTGGCCTATGCCGACGCGCACCTGGACGCACACGAAAACCACGTCATCAGCAAGATCGCCGGCCTGCTGCACGTGACCCATGGCGAGTACATCGCCGCCAAGATGCGGGCCAAGGCGGCGGCAGCCTGAGAGGGCCGATCCTGTCTGAACGGCGCCAGGAACGTCAAGTGCGAAGACAGGCGGGAGGCAGCGCGGCTGTTTTGTGCAGGGGTTACGCGGGCGGTGCGCCAGCGGATTCCCCGAACTCAGCGGGTCTTCAACACCCTGCGCAGGGTCCGGATCTTTTGCCACAGCACCGCCTTGGGCATCGTCATCGCCATGGCCTGCATGCACCGCTCAAGCCAGCCCTGGCGCTCTTGCAGGCGGTCAATCGCCTTGATCAGGTCGCGCGCTACGGCAGGTCCATAGGCTTGTGTGGCCTTGGTCAGTGCCGCGCGCAACAAGGGCAGGCGCAGGTCCATCATCGCCAGATCGATCACATCGCGGCTGAACACGCCATCGTCCGCCTGACGGTCTGAGTTGGCCAGCAGTTTGGACGTCGCCAGGTCGAGCCGCGTCAGCGTGGCGATGCCGCACACCACATCGTCCGGGCCGGGCGTCTCCAGGGCAATCCGGGCCTCGCGGACGATTTCAAACTTGATCGCCTGGCCGTCCATCTGCACCACCATTCGCAAGCCGTACTGATCGGCACGCACCTCGCGCAGCATGGTCAATGGCTGCGCTCCGGGCCGCACCACCGCGTTGAGCCCGGCTGGCCCGGTGAGCAACTGGCGCAGTTCCCGATAACCCGCTGCGTCCGACACCAGAAAGTCGATGTCCACCGATTCGCGGTACTCGCCATGTCGCATAGCGATGCAGGTGCCCCCGCCAAACAGGCAGCCGTGCTGGCGCAGCACATCGCCGTCCAGCGCGGCCAGCACATGCGCTATGCGCTGGTGGTGCGGGCGTTCAAACATCGGGCGTACCCACTGCTGCCGCATCCCCCAATCCTTGGCCCAGGCCCTTACCCAGACCCGTTTGCAAGGCCAGAAGCAGCGCCTGCTCGGCAGGCGACATGGCCGCCATGTCCAGATGGCGCGCGTTGCGCTCGTAAATGCCCAGCGCCTCGACGGGCGTGAGCGCGTCGGTGCCGTGCACCTGCCAGGCCAGTGCCTTGAGCTGCGGGTAGTCCGCCAGGCGCACGCGCACCGGTATCCAGTCGGCCAGATTCGGCCCATTGACATCTTCGGGGCGCGTGGCTTGGGCATCTTCGGCGTTCAGCGCCACCAGCGACATACCCAGCGCCGCCATGGCGTTGGCCCAGGCGCCGGCCGCGACAGAAGGCTCCCCCTTCTCGATGCGATGCAGCGTCACCCGCGACATCCCTGCGGCCTCCGCTGCCGCTGTGCTGCTCACCCGCAAGGCCTTGCGGCGCGCGCGAAGCTGAGTGCCCAAGGCCTGCAGCTGGGCGGTGCTTTGGGCGGTCGGAAGGGGTGGTTTGGCAGGCATATGTTTCCCATTCTGTTCAATTTGGCAATTTTGTCAATTATGAGAAACACTTTTTGTGTCACCTACATGAGTCCTCAAGCACGAGCGCTGCCAGCGCGAAGGCCACGCCTGGGCCGACATGGCCATCCTCTGCCGCCACCACAGCGAGGGACATGTGCGCCGAACTCCTGCGCAAACGCAGGATGCCGCACCAGCTGCGCCGCAGCTCGTCCAGCGTGTCTACCCGGCGCACGACAGCATCAAGGTGATCACGCTGCACGCCAGCAAAGGGCTGGAGTTCCCGGTGGTGGCGCTGGTCGGCGCCGGGCGCATGCCCACCGAGGGCGAAGACGAGCGCGAGGAAGCGCGGCTGTTCTATGTGGGTGCTACGCGGGCGACGCAGCGTTTGGTGATCGGGGCGAGTGGGAACGAGAAGTTTGCTGCCCGCCTATGGGTGGTAGGCAAGACCAGACTCATTTGCTACGTGAAATCACTATCTCACTTCTGTCCAACAGCGCTTGGTACGTGCAGCCCATCGCTAGCGCGTACTAGGCGAACTGCAAGGTGGTCCCAACGTTTAGCGAATCCATCGAAATTGCCATTGGTAAACAGAACTACCCAGACCGATGAATTTCCGCTCCACGGAAACACCTCAGATGTCCAGAACCATCTTTCTGGGGTATTGGGGAACACCGTGCTGTCAATCGATGGGTTCCTGCATCCAGGATCCACTATGCTCAACAACTCCTTCGCGTCCGGTAGACGCCAGCCGTTGCTTTTTGCAGCCAGGTCTTCGGCCTGTTGGTAGTTGAGAGTGGTGGCTGCACCACTACAGGATCCTCCGTCCCATTTTTGACCGGCAGAACATCGAGCCCAGATGAGTCCGGTTTGTTTGTCCGTCACCTGATCATCTTGAGCAACGAAACGCTCCTTGGAACTGGGGCAATCAGCAAGGGCAAATTGGGAAAGCATGAGCACTGCAGTGAAGCACATCAGTTTGATCTTCATTGGTGTCCTTTCTAGGATCGACGGTCACGGGGTCCGCAATGAAAGATGGTTTGAACGCTTCTACTGGTTTGACAGGCGCTTGAAATGTCTGAACTCAGTGCTTGCCCACACATCATTCCCTGGGTGACGGCGAAGGTAAGTCACCAGATCGCCCTTTTCAAAGTTCACATCCACAATCGTGAATGGCGTCTCCACGACGCGCACCTCCCACTCTTCAAGGTGGTCCGGTTTGTCGGTGCGGGTCACCTTCAGGATGCCATCCTCCGACAGCGACCAGGAAGTGGTCCGCACCCCTTCGCGGAAGCTCTTTAGATCCGATGCTTTCTTATATGGGCATGCCTCGTTGGTGACCATGAAATAGACTTGGTCGTGTTCGCCGTTCGGGAGAAGCGCTAGTGCTTCGCATTGGACTGGATTGGTTCCTCCCATCGGAGAGACGGTCTTGTCGCGTGGTGTATAGCGCAGCAACTGGGACGACGCTGGAAAGATCCATGCTCCCGTAATGTCTTCCTTGGTGGGCGTTCGAAGTTCTGGAATGTCCGAAGGGAAAGGACACGGGAAGTGGTGCCAAAGGGCACGCTTGACCATATCTTCGTCAAGCACTTTATTGGGACCTTGGCTGATCGCATAGCCCATCACCAGCTCGCGAATCTCTTCCGTTGTCATGTCGGAATAGATGCACATGGACCGCAGGTTGTGCGTTGCCTTGACTTCTTCAATGAACTGCGCGAATGACGCAGATCGAGTGGATGGCAAGTCTTGCGCCGTGGAAGGCAAGGCGAGACAGATCAAGGCGGGCAGCAGCAGATGCTGCAGCCAAGCGTTCTTGCGCAATAGCATTGGTTGTGTTCCTCCCGGCCACGTTTGCTTTGGAATTGGCCGATTGTTTTGTTGGCAGACGGCTGCATTCTTACACGGGACGAGTCGGTGTACCGAGTGCATCGACAGGCTTCTTCGTAATTTCGATCATGTCCTTGACCAGCCCCACACTCTCTGCGGTTTGAACCGTCACATTCGTGTCCGTGCCGTGTTCGCAGTTGAAATTCACGGGTAAACGGGGGCATTTCCGAGAAATGCGTGCATCATCCGCCCAGGGAAACAAAAAGACACAAGTCAGATGGCCACACTGATACCCGCCCTGGGCAGTTGCGTCTCACGCATGATGCCGGGCGAGCGCCGCACCGCCGAGCGGCTGGAACAGAAACTCGACGCCGACTACCTGCTCTGGTACGACGTGGCCGTTGGCCCCAAACACCAGCACCCGGACTTTGTCGTCATGCACCCGCGCCGGGGCATCCTGATCCTGGAGGTCAAGGACTTCCGGCTCTCCACCCTCATCCAGGCCAACAAGCAGACCTGGGACATCCACGGCGAGCTCGGCCCCAAGACCATTCCCAACCCGCTGGAACAGGCCCGGCAGTACGCACACCAGGTGGTGCACGCGCTGGAGCGCGACCCGCAGCTGGTGCAGCCCGAAGGCCGGCACCAGGGCAAGCTGGCCTTCCCGTGGAGCTACGGCGTGGTGCTGCCCAACATCACCCGGGCGCAGTTCGACAAAGCCGAACTCGCCCACGCCATCGAGCCGCACCGCGTCATCTGCCAGGACGAGATGGGCGAACAGGTGGAGCCCGAGGCGCTGCAAAGTCGGCTGTGGGACATGTTCCCCTTCATGATGGGCGGCGTCATGTCGCTGCCGCAGATGGACCGGGTGCGCTGGATCATGTTCCCCGAGGTGCGCGTGCAGGTGACCGGCGAGCTGTTTGACGACAGCGACGAGGCCGCCGAACTGCCCAGCATCATGCGGGTGATGGACCTGCAGCAGGAGCAACTGGCCCGCAGCCTGGGCGACGGGCACCGCGTCATCCACGGCGTGGCCGGGTCGGGCAAGACCATGCTGCTGGGCTACCGCGCCGAACACTTGGCCAAGGCCCAGAAGTCACAGGCCGAGGGGGCCAGCAAACCCATCCTGATCCTCTGCTACAACGAACCGCTGGCCCGGCAGATTGCCCGCGTGATGGCCGCCAAAGGCATTGCCGACCGCGTGCACGCCGTGCACTTCCACAAATGGTGTCGTCAGCAACTGGTGGCCTACGGGCAAGACCTGCCCCCGCAGAACCTGTCTTGGGATGCCTTCTTTGAAGACATGGTCCAGCGCGTCATCACCGGCGTGGACCGCCGCCAGATCCCCAGCGGGCAGTACCAGGCCGTGCTCATCGACGAAGGCCACGACTTCGCGCCCGAATGGCTGCGCCTGGTGGTGCAGATGGTGGACCCCACCACCAACAGCCTGCTCGTGCTGTACGACGACGCGCAGAGCATCTACGAACGCACGCAGAAGAGCAAAAACTTCAGCTTCAAGAGCGTGGGCATCCAGGCGCAGGGGCGCACCACCATCCTCAAGATCAACTACCGCAACACGCGGCAGATTTTGCAAACCGCCAGCCTCGTCGCCGCTGATCTACTCACGGCCGAAGACAAGGACGACGACGGCGTGCCCCTGCTCAAGCCCGTGAGCTGCGGGCGCGACGGCGAGGCGCCGCTCATCGTGCGCCTGCCCACCCTGCGCGAAGAGGTGGCCCAGGTGGCCGAGCTGCTGGCCAGCGCCCACCGCGAAGGCCACGCCTGGGCCGACATGGCCATCCTCTGCCGCCACCACAGCGAAATGGACATGTGCGCCGAATTCCTGCGCAAACGCAAGCTGCCGCACCAACTGCGCCGCAACTCGTCCAGCGTGTTCGACCCCGCGCACGACAGCATCAAGGTCATGACGCTGCACGTCAGCAAAGGGCTGGAGTTCCCGGTGGTGGCGCTGGTGGGCGCCGGGCGCATGCCCGCCGAGGGCGAAGACGAGCGCGAGGAAGCGCGGCTGTTCTATGTGGGGGCTACGCGGGCGACGCAGAGGTTGGTGATTGGGGCAAGCGGGGGCGGGAAGTTCGCTGCGCGCCTATAGACAAAAGGCGAGGCCAGATGCCTTTGCCCCTGCTTCTAGATGGACCGAAGCTAGGGCTTGTAGCGAATTCTTGTGACTGTCACTGCCCCAGCCGCATCGACTTGGACTGGGTTCTTCCTTGTGCCCTTTACATGCAAGCAGGCAGCCTTTGAAATGATTTGGCAAGCAATCAATGAGGCAAGCACATGCGGCTTTGGACCCATAGGGATAACTATCACCTTATCGGAGTCATTGCAGTTTTGACTAATATTCTCCAAAAGAATAGATGTTGACCGCCGTACGTCAGAAAGAGGTAATGAAATTGGTGTTGTCTTTGACTCGCTTAATAATTGCGAATTTTTGGACAGTACTTCATCTGCATGGGGATCAATATCCCCACCTCGAGCGATGAAGCATATTAATCTGTCTGCCTCAATTAGATCTCCTACAGTAGATGTGGCAGCGCCATCAAACCCGAGTCCAAAAAATGCCGTGGTATATCTTGCGCCGGCTCCAACACCTTCATAGCCTGGTACACAGACAATATCCTTAATCTGCAGATGATCAAAATCAGACCTATAAATCCCATGTGAATAATAGAAATCTAATGTCACGGAGCGAAACTTGGTTTGATATTTCGCCCAAGTTAGTATCCTGCCGTACCAATCCCGTGTCATCGTTGAGTAGTCCACAGCAATAACAACATCTTCGCCTTCAAGCGAGTTTAAACGCCCGTAGATTAAGCTTTCGGTATCGGTTGCACTATCGGGGATGGTAGGTTCAAGCCCTGTTAAGTCAGTAAACCACCGGTCATTCTCCCTTCGACTCAGGGTGTCTCGGTCAGAAGAGAATCCAATAACGAAAAGCTTATTGATTTGATCTTTCGGAACTATAGAGGGGACGTGCGTGCTTCGTGCTTCGAAGCCTGACGCTGCGAAGATAACTTGATATTGGTTCCATTCGATTTCATCGAATGGCAATGCCTCAATTTCTCTTATATTCATCATATATCCAAGGATTGTTGTCCTTGTTGTCCTTGTTGGCTTCGGTTGCTGGACGGCTGACCATGTACTGCGAGGACCATTGAAATTCGCACTGAATCGTTTCTTCTGGGGAAGAACTTAAAAAGTGGCGCAAAAAGAAACGCGAGATGAAAGACGCCTTCACAAACTTGATTTGGTGTCCGAATCGCTGTGTCGGAACTAGGCGTCATCAGTGAAAGCTGAATGGCTTGCTTAATAAAGTTCTGTACATCTACTCCATCTCTCTCTAGGACTTCAACTGACGTGACTTGGTCAGAGCCCAGTCGGCGTGGGGAGTTGGAGAACTTATTCCTAACATAAGTGCCGATGGCATTTAGGTACTCAGCGGTAAGAGTCCCGTATGGCGGCTCGCTTGGTGTTCTTGCAAGTATGTCGCGCGCGGTCTCCTCGAGGATTTCATTCTGAATGGTACCGCTTATGGGCAACGTAGATCCACCGCCATACTTTTTGGCTCTAAGAATTATTGAATTGATCACTCGAACCAATCGTCTTGGATTTCCGTCGCAGCAACGAACAACCAACTCTTCGCCACTGTATATGGAAAGCTTGGAGTTTCCCTTGTTCCTCTCAAGCTGGGCCCTTAGAAGGAGGACATTTGCTAGTTTTCGATATATCTCGTTTCCGAACTTTGGGGTTCCACGTAGCCGCAGTGCTCTTTCAAGGGTCGCCTGATTCCCAAAAGTCTTGAGATCCGCCATAAAACGATCGAAATCATTGTGATACCCGTCAAAAAGGGGGGAGTCGCCTAGGACATTATTTAGGCTCAATCCTTTGAGATCGGCGTTTCTTCTGGTGAATCTGTATGTGAAAATGTCTCTTGCAAATTTAAGAAAGCCGGAGTCTAGTCCAGTTCCGCGCGAATCAATTGGATCCTGGTTTACGTAAACATACTCGAAATCATGGCCCTCTCGAATCGGGTCGCCGTTGTTCGTTGCGAGCGTAAGGTGTGCGAATGGCATTGTGGCGAGCTTTAGGACGATTCTCCCGCTTGAGGCTCGCATTATCGTATTTAGAATTCTATGGTGAGATTGTGTTAAATACTCCACCTCATCTACGCATATCATCCAAGTTGCATTTGGAGGGATATTTAGGGTGCTGCTGAGTACTTCAATGGCATGCTTTAGCGGTAAAAGTACCTCGCAGTCGAAAAAGTCAATAGCGTCAATGTTGTGCAAACTTCCAGCATGCCGAACTCTTTGTTCTCTAATTTGCGATTGATGTTGTAGTTCTATTTCTGTCAGAAGTAGCCGTAGATCGAGAATATTGTTGCATTCATTCTTTCCTCTCGACCAGGTGGATGATAGTCGTTTGCAAATTGCAGAGACCTTCAGAATTCGTTCGTGCTCGTCCGATATGTATTCTTCTGCACAACTTTGGATGATGTGAGTTAAGGCTGCGCAGCAGTGAATGTTGAGGCGCCAGACGAATTGCTCTTCCTCCTCCCTTTCCGACGCCCAATCCTTGTTCTTCAAAGCGCCCGAGAATGCGACGCTTGCTGGAACATATACACCGATCAAGTGCTGCTTAAGTGCTTCGCGCGCATAGCTCAGTCGTGACTCATTGATCTTGGCCGCAAATCGGACATGGTCATGGGCTAGTAGCCTAACCCAAGTTGTTTTGCCAGACCCTCTAGAGCCTAATAGTATTTGGTGTTTGGGTTGGAAAAGGGTGCGAAACTTATCGCCTGGAACAAACCATTTGACTGTCTCCTCCAGTTGAATTTGCTTCGCATTGTCTTGAGCGAATGCTGACCAGTCAGCATCTAATAAGGTGGCTGATCTTTCGATTTGCGGAGGTTTGAATGAGGCATTCTTTTTTGGCTTGGTTGTTTTTTTTGTGTTCATGTCATCCTCCCTTCTTTTCAACTAACAGCCAATCATTAGTGGAACCGGAACTGGAACCAATAAATTCTACGCCAATCTCCCGTGCGACTTCTGTCATCGCATTGTGTGCACTTGCTTTGCTAATTCTCTCAAGTAGATGGTTGTCGTTGGACAGTTCCTTCCATCTTACAAATGAGGCTGTCTTTAGCTTGTCTCTGGCGAGGGAGACTATTGCCTCCTTGATCTCATGGGGTGATGCGATGGTCCCAAATTGCTCCACATGTGGAATGAACTTGCCGACGCGGTCGGTCCACTTTCCATCGCCATCGTATCCCCAGGTTGTTATTAATCCATGAATTCCGTTTGTTTTGCTATCTCGCCCGACTATGTGCAATAGATGGAAGGTGTTTGAGACCCCGGTGAAATATGTTGGATCAAGAATGGAGGAGAAGCTACCAGCACCTAGTATAAGATGTGGTTGGGTATTGTTTGTTATTCTGTAACTGGCTCTTGGGTTGTGCTTGTGCCCATGAACAATCAGATCGAAATCATGATTGTTTAATATGGTCATCAGGTTTTCTGCGTTTACGGCGGTGCTTAAATCGGCAGCTTCGGATTGCACCTCGGAGTACATTATGGGGTGATGATGCATCAAACACACCCGCATCTTCTCTTTTATCTCTGGAGTTTCCTCCAAGAAGCTCTTCAGCGTGTCGATTGTGACTAGCGGTACTAGGCCGTGGTGTACCGCTTTTTCCGGTGAGTCATGTGACGCAGTGTTTATTGCGATGATGCATAGATCATTGTCGATCCATGCCGTAAAGTACGGTTCTTCAAATAGGGAACCGTACCTTGCTTGTGTAAGTCGCTCAATAAGCACCCCTTCTTGATCCTTAAAGGGACCATATCTATGCTTACGCCAGTATTCCCTGGGATCAAGTTCCATTACTCTCCAGTGAACATCATGATTTCCTGGAACAAAGAAAATCCCCTGGTCCTTGATGTTTAAGTGATTCGCGATTCTTCTTATTACTTTATTTGCGAGTTCAAACTCTTTGGGGTGAGCCCTGTTGGATATGTCCCCTGTGATTATTAATGCTGAGAGATCTGAGAATGTTTCATTATTTGCGTCGATGAAGGCAAGGAAGCTATCCACAAAATTTCGATCTCTTCCAACATCTCCCTCTTTGTCTGAGGTGTGTGGACAGAGATCAGTAGATCTCGCTTCATTCCCTATATGTAGATCGCTCAGCACTAGTAACTTCATGGCTCCCTCAGAAGTTTGTTATTAAGATTTCTTTAGCCATGCCTCTTTTGATTGTAGAGGCAGCAATTACTCTTCTTACTTGGACTGTGTGGGTGGTCCATTGTGACGCTATCTCTTGGATTTCATCGCAGTCTGCATAGGATACCGTGAAAGTTGCCCCTAAGTTGTTGAGCTTTTTTAATAGATCTGAGAGCTTTCTAAGGTCATTTGTTCCGAATACAGATGGGCCATACTGATTGTCTAGAGTCTTGTTGATTTTCGCGTATGGTGGATCCATGTATATATAGTCGTCTTTTTGGGCGTGGAGTAGTGTTTCCTCGTAGAAATCTCCGCAGACTATTGTTGCCCGTTTCAATGTGCTTGAAGCATTGATGAGGTCTGTTTGTGAGGGGAGGGTGCCAGACCTATTTCCGCCAAAGGGTACGTTGAACTTCCCCTGCATGTTTGTTCGATAAAGCCCATTGAAGCAGTATCTATTCAGGAATATAAATCGAGCGGCTCGCTCCAGTTTTGTTAGCTTGGCCGTGTCTGTCGATCTGGCTTTGTAATATTCGGCCTCGCTTTTTTTATATCTGAGTAGGAGTGTTGAAACTGCAATTGGTGATTCTTTCACGCAGGTTAGGCACTCCTGCAGATCTGAGTTGCAATCGATCAAGACGCCTTTCTCAGGTTGAATGTGAAAATAGAGTGCGGCTGATCCTGAAAATGATTCGATGTATTTCCCGCTGCTGCCGCTTGCACACCAAAGGTGCATTAAATCGTCCAACAGTTGCTTTTTGCTTCCCGCCCATCTCAAGAAGGTCATGTTGTCTACCTTCCCCAGCTGTCCTTCAACCCCGTCACCCGGTTGAACACCACCTTGCCCCCCACGCCGTGGTCCGCCCGGTCGGCCACGAAGTAGCCGTGCCGCTCAAACTGGAATTTCTGGTCCGGTTGGGCGGCGGCCAGTGACGGCTCCACGTAGGCCGTCACCACCTTCAGGCTGTCAGGGTTCAGGGCGTCCAGGAAGTTCTTGCCGCCCGCGTCGGGTTGCGGGTCGGTGAACAGGCGGTCGTACAGGCGCACTTCGGCTTCCCGGCCGTCGGCGGCGCCCACCCAGGTGATGGCGGCCTTGGCCTTGACGCTGTCGGCGCCGGGGGTGCCGCTCTTGGTGCCGGCGATCACTTTGGCGTGCACTTCGGTCACTTTGCCGTCGGCGTCTTTGGCGCCGACCCCGGTGCATTCGATGACGTAGCCGCCTTTGAGGCGCACCACGTTGCCGGGGAACAGCCGCTTGTAGCCCTTGGGCGGCACTTCTTCAAAGTCTTCGCGCTCGATCCACACGTCCTTGCCGATCTTGAACACGCGGTCGGGTGGCGGGGTCTGGCCTTCGGCAATGGCGCTGTGGGGCAGGGCGGGCTGGGTGCAGTCTTCGGTGTAGCCGTCAGAGCCGAACACTTCGGCCCAGTTGGTGAGCACCAGCTTGACGGGGTCGAGCACGGCCATGCCGCGGTGGGCCTTGTTTTCCAGGTCTTCGCGCAGGCAGCCGTCGAGCGTGCTGTAGTCGATCCAACTGTCGCTCTTGGTCACGCCGATGCGTTCGGCAAACAGCTGGATGGCTTCGGGCGTGTAGCCGCGGCGGCGCAGGCCGACGATGGTGGGCATGCGCGGGTCGTCCCAGCCGCTGACCTTCTTCTCGTTCACCAGCTGCGCCAGCTTGCGCTTGCTGGTGATGACGTAGGTGAGGTTCAGGCGCGCAAATTCGTACTGCCGCGGCGGCGGGGCCTTGAGCAGGCCGCCTTCGATCAACCGCTCCAGCAGCCAGTCGTAGAAGGGGCGCTGGTCTTCAAATTCCAGCGTGCAGATGGAGTGGGTGATCTGCTCCAGCGCGTCCTCGATGGGGTGCGCGAAGGTGTACATGGGGTAGATGCACCAGGCGTCGCCCGTGTTGTGGTGCGTGGCGCGGCGGATGCGGTAGATGGCCGGGTCGCGCATGTTGATGTTGGGCGACTGCATGCTGATCTTGGCGCGCAGCACGGCGGCGCCGTCGGCCAGCTTGCCGTCGCGCATTTCGCGGAAGCGGGCCAGGTTCTCGTCGGGCGTGCGGCTGCGGAAGGGGCTGTCCACACCGGGCTTGCCGAAGTCGCCGCGGTTGACGCGCATTTCTTCGGCGGTCTGCTCGTCCACATAGGCGTGGCCGGCGGTGATGAGGTGTTCGGCCGCGCGGTACATGAAGTCGAAGTAGTTCGACGCGTAGTACAGGTGGTCTTCGGTCTTGCCGTTGAAGTTGCTCTGCCAGTTGAAGCCCAGCCACTGCACCGCGTCGAGGATGGAGTCCACGTACTCCTTTTCTTCCTTCTCGGGGTTGGTGTCGTCAAAGCGCATGTGGCAGACGCCGCCGTAGTCGCGCGCCAGGCCGAAGTTCAGGCAGATGCTCTTGGCGTGGCCCACATGCAGGTAGCCGTTGGGCTCGGGCGGGAAGCGGGTGCGGATCTTGGCCGGGTCGGGCTGGCCGGCTTCATGAAAGTCGCCGTCGCCGGGGCCACCGCCCCATTTGCGGGTGGCGTAGGTGCCTTGGGCAAGGTCCTTTTCAATGACCTGGCGCAGGAAGTTGGAGACCTTGTGCTCCTCGCCGGCTGCGGCGGCGGGAGCGTTGTTTTTAGAGGGGCCGGAAGGGGCGTTTTTGGGGGTGTTGGAGCTCATTCACCCATTCTAGGGCGGCGCCCCGCGCGGATTCCGGGGCGGTTCGGCCCGCAAGCCGACAGGGGGAGCGTTTGGGGGGTGTCAGCGGCAAAGGGTTTCCGATATCGTTGGCGCCACTTTCAAAACAGACCGACGCGCCACGCCGCCCGAGGGAACCGACGATGAACAAGGACCAGGACAACCCGGACACGTTCGTGATGGACGAACAGTCCGAGTGGCAATCCACGCAGGTGGACGACGTGTTCCTGCCTTCGGTCCAAGTGCTGATCCGCTGGAGCGACGTGGAGGCCGCTGTGGAGAGCGGCGCGGTGGTGCCTTCCGAGGCGCACGGCCTGTGGGCCGCCTGGGCGGCGCCGGGCAGCCCGCTGCGGCGCGGCGGCGTGGCGGTGGACCCGTCCTACCTTCCGACCCAGGTGGAAGACACCGTGGCGGATGATCGGCCCGACGAGTTGCCGCCCGCGCACCAGGGCGGAGGCATCAAGCAGGTGGTGATGCTGCTGGTCGGCGCGGTGGCGGGGGCCGCGCTGATGTTCGTGCTGGGGAACTGAGCGCGCGCCCTCACTGGCCGAAGCGCGGCCCGTGGGTGAGGAACGCGGTTTCTTCGGGCGTGCTGTCGCGGCCGAGCACGGCGTTGCGGTGCGGGAAGCGGCCGAAGCGCAGGACGATGTCGGCGTGCTCGCGCGCGGCCTTGAGGTTGCCCAGCAGCTTCTGCTGCAGCGCGGGCGGGCTCTGGCGCACCAGGGCCTCGAACTTCAGCACACACTCGTCCTGCAGCGCCGGGCTTTCGGCGTGCATCAGCGGCATGTAGAGAAAGACCCGGCCGATGGCCGGCAGATCGGCGTCCTGGTCGAGTGCCAGGCTCTGCAGCACCAGCCGCTGCGCCCGGCCGTCGCCGGCAAAGGCGCGCGCCTGGCCTCGGTGCACATTGCGGGTGAACTGGTCCAGCAGGATGACCAGCGCCAGCCGGTCCAGCAGGTCGTTCTCCCACTCCACGAGCTGGCCGTCCAGCGCCTGCTCCACGCGGCTGCCGAAGCGTTCGCTGATCTGCCGGTCCAGCGCGGGGCCGCCACCGAACCAGAGCGCGCTGCGGTCGTCGCTGGGCCAGCCCGTCGACAGGCCGTCGCCGAACCAGAAATCGAGAATGTCTTTGGGTTGTGCAGACATGCGGGTAAACCAGGGGGCTGCTGTTACGAATGGCTACGAGATTGACCGAGCGTGAGGTGCAGGTTACCGGGATTCGGCCTGTAATTCGGGCACCGGGTCCGAATCCAGGCCCCGACACATGGAGAACCTCACGATGAACACCCTTTCACCCAGCCTGCGACGCACCTCGGCCTGGGCCCGTGGCCTGGCCGCCGTGAGCCTGGTGGCCGGAGCCTGGGCGCTGTCCACCGCCGCCAGCCAGGCGCATGCCCGCGATGTGTACTGGTCCGTGGGCGTGAACAGCCCGGGCGTCAGCATCGGCGCCTCGAACGCGCCGGTGGTGGTGCACCAGCCGCCCGCCTATTACTACGCGCCGCCGGTGGTGGTGCAGCCCGCCCCGGTGTATTACCACCGTCCGCCGGCCGTGGTGTACGGCCCGCCGGTGGTCTACGCACCCCCGCGCCCGGTGGTGATCGGTGGCCACTGGCGCGACCGCCCGGGCCGCTGGGACGACCGCGGTCATGGTCACGGACACTGGCACGACCGCGGTCGCGGTCACGGCCGTGGTCACCACAAGGACCGCGACTGACGGTGGCCGCCGCGGCCCTCAGCGGGCCGCGAAGCCGCGCGCGATGCGCGCCGCCAGCCGGGCGGCCACGCGCGCGGTGCGCCCCCCTTCGTCGAGCGGGGGGTTGAGTTCCGCCAGGTCGGCCGCCAGCACGCGGCCACTGGCCATCACCTGGTCCACCAGTGCTTCCACATGGGCCAGCGGCAGGCCCAGCGGGGCCGGGGCCGACACGCCGGGCGCCCACGGTGCCGGCAGCACATCCAGACAGATCGTCAGATAGACCCCGTCGCAGCGCGCCAGGTCGTCGGCCAGTGCGGCCTGCGCCAGCGCCAGCTGCCCGGCGGACTGCAGTTCTTCGTCCAGCCGATGGCGCACGCCCAGCGCCGCCGCGCGGTCGAACAGCGCCTGCGTGTTGGCAAAGCGGCTGATGCCCAGCACGTGGTAATCGAACGGCCGGCCCTGGGCCTGGCACCAGTCGGCGATCTGGCGGAACGGCGTGCCCGAGTTGCCCTGGGCGGCCATGCGCAGGTCGAAGTGGGCGTCGAGGTTGACGATCAGCACGCGCCGCCGGTCGGGGTGCGCGCGCGCGATGCCCTGGAACGTGCCCCAGGCGATTTCATGGCCGCCGCCCAGCACCAGTGGCCGGCAGCCCTGGGCCACCACGTCGGCGATGCGGCCGGCCAGAGCCTGCTGCGCGTCCTCCAGGCCGAGGCGGCTGCCGTCCACATCGCCCGCGTCCCACAGCGCCGGTTCACCCAGCAGCGGCAGGCTGGCCAGCGCGCCGCGCAGCGCGCGCGGCCCCTCGGCGGCACCGGGCCGGCCGCCGTTGCGGCGCACGCCTTCGTCGACCGCGAAGCCGATCAGGGCCACGCCGTCCTGCGAGGCGGCGTCGAAGGGGCGCACCACGTGGTGCCAGCGGCGGCTGTCGCCGACTTCTTCGCTGTCGGTCCGGCCTTGCCAGACGAAGGGGTTGTGCTCAGGGGTGTTCATGTGCGCTCCATGCCCGCCGCCACCACGCGGCGGCAGGGGTTGTGGCCGAACCAGTAGGTCAGCTCGTTCGGGTGGTCGAGGTCCCAGGCGGCGAAGTCGGCGCGCTGTCCGGCGGCGAGTTGTCCGCGGTCGTGCAGGCCGAGCGCGCGGGCCGCGTGCACGGTGATGCCGCGCACGGCTTCCAGCGGCGTGAGGCGGAAGAAGCTGCAGGCCATGTGGGCCGCCAGCAGCAGCGACAGGCCGGGCGAGGTACCGGGGTTGTGGTCGGTGGACACGGCCATGGGCACGCCGGCCTGGCGCAGTGCGGCGATCGGCGGGAGTTTGGTTTCGCGCAGCATGTAGAAGGCGCCGGGCAGCAGCACGGCGACGGTACCGGCGGCCTTCATGGCGGCGATGCCATCGCTGCTCAGGTGTTCCAGGTGGTCGCACGAGAGCGCACCGAACGAGGCCGCCAGCGCGGCGCCGCCCTGGTCGGAGAGCTGTTCGGCGTGCAGCTTGACCGGCAGGCCCAGGGCGCGCGCGGCCTCGAACACGCGCCGCGTCTGCGCCGGGGTGAAGCCGATGTTCTCGCAGAAGGCGTCGACCGCGTCGACCAGACCCTGTGCGTGCAGCGCCGGCAGCCATTCGCACACGGCGGTGATGTAGTCGTCCGCCCGGCCCTCGAACTCCGGCGGCAACGCGTGGGCGCCGAGGAAGGTGGTGCGCACGTCGACGCGGCGGTCGCTGCCGAGCTCGCGGGCCACGCGCAGGCAGCGCGCCTCGGCCTCCAGCGACAGGCCATAGCCGGATTTGACTTCCAGCGTGGTCACGCCCTCGGCCATCAGCACCCGCAGGCGCCGGGCGGCGCTGGCGAACAGCTCGTCGTCGCTGGCGGCGCGCGTGGCCGCCACGGTGGAGCGGATGCCGCCACCCGCGCGGGCGATGGCCTCGTAGCTGGCGCCGTTCAGCCGCATCTCGGCCTCGGCCGCGCGGTGGCCGCCGTAGACCAGGTGGGTGTGGCAGTCGATCAGGCCGGGGGTGACCAGCAGGCCGCCAAGGTCCATCTCGTGTGCGGGCCGTGCGTGGGCGGGCAGGCCCCGGTTCGGGCCGACCCAGGTGATCCGGTCGCCGACGGTGAGCAAGGCGCCGTCGTCGACCAGGCCCCAGCCGTCGGCGCCGTGGCTGGGGTCCAGCGTGGTGAGGCGGGCGTTGTGCCAGAGGGTGGTGGTGGTCATGGGGTGATGCCTTCGGGAATGTGGTGCAGCCACCAGCCAACGGGCGCTCCGGGTGTTGCGGGGGCGTTCGGTTCGAAGCGCCAGTCGCCCGGCGGTGCTGCGTCGAACCAGAGCAAGCTGAGGGCGGGCAGGGTGAGTGCTTCCGTTCCGTTGCGCCAGCGGCCGGGCACCCGCGCGAACAGGCCGGCCTGGGCACCGGTGGGGGCTTGCCACGCGGTGCCGGGCAACACGGCGGCCATGCCGCCAGTGCCGCCGCGGATCATGAGGTTGAAGTCGCGCACCGGGCCGCCCAGCAGGCGGCAGCCGGGCGCCGATGCGCCATCGAACACCAGCGGCGCGTCGCAGGGGCACTGTTCGATCGGCTCGCCGCCGAAGTCCAGCGCCACGCCATCGCCCTCCAGCACCACGAAGTGGCGGACCACGCCGGGGAAGGCCGAAAACGGGCCGTCGCTGGCGATGTCCGCCACGCTCAGGCGGCAGCGCCAGTCCTGCGGCGAGGGCCAGGCCAGCAGCTCGCGCGTGAGGCCACCGCCGTTGCGCCAGGGCACCGGGGAGATGTCGAGCGCGCAGAGCTGCCGCATGGCGCTCAGTGCGTCCAGAGGCCGGCCAGCGCGTCGGCGTTGCCGTCGGTGGCGTGGCCCTGCAGCACCAGGCTGCGCGCGGCCTCGATGTCGGGCGCGAACAGGCGGTCCTGGTCGTAGAACGGTACGCGCTCGCGCAGGGTGGCGTGCGTGGCCTGCAGGCGCGGCGAGGTGGCCAGCGGGCGGTGAAAGTCCACACCCTGGGCCGCGGCCAGCCATTCGATGCCGAGGATGCTGGCGGTGTTGTCGGCCATCTCGGCCAGGCGGCGGCCGGCGTAGGTGGCCATGCTCACGTGGTCTTCCTGGTTGGCGCTGGTGGGCAGGCTGTCCACGCTGGCCGGGTGGGCGTGCGACTTGTTCTCCGAGGCCAGCGCCGCGGCGGTGACGTGGGCGATCATGAAGCCGCTGTTGAGGCCCGGGTTGTCCACCAAGAAGGGCGGCAGGCCCGAGAGCGTGCTGTCGATCAGCAGCGCGATGCGGCGCTCGGAGATGGCGCCGATTTCGCTGATGGCCAGCGCCAGCGTGTCGGCGGCGAAGGCGACCGGCTCGGCGTGGAAGTTGCCGCCCGAGAGCACTTCATTCGTGTCGGTGAACACCAGTGGGTTGTCGGTCACGGCATTGGCTTCGGTCAGCAGGGTGCGCGCGGCGTTGGCGATGAGGTCGCGGCAGGCACCCATGACCTGCGGCTGGCAGCGCAGGCTGTAGGGGTCCTGCACGCGCTCGTCGTTGTCCATGTGCGAGCGGCGGATCTCGCTGCCCTGCAGCAGCGTGCGCGTGACGGCCGCCTGCGCGATCTGGCCGGGCTGTCCGCGCGCGGCGTGGATGCGCGGGTCGAAGGGGGCGTCGCTGCCCTTGGCGGCGTCGACGCAGAGCGCTCCGATGGCGGTGCCGGCTTCGAGCAGGCGCTCGGCCATGAACAGGCCGTGCAACGCCAGCGCGGTGGACACCTGGGTGCCGTTGATCAGCGCAAGGCCTTCCTTGGCGGCGAGCGTGAGGGGCGCGATGCCGGCGGCCTTGAGCGCTTCGGCGGCGGGGTGGATCTCGCCGTTCACGCGCACCGGGCCTTCGCCCATCAGCGCCAGCGTCATGTGCGACAGCGGGGCCAGGTCGCCCGAGGCGCCCACGGAGCCCTTGACCGGGATCACCGGCATCACGCCCGCGTTCAGCAGCGCGAGCAGGGTGTCGATGACCACCGGGCGCACGCCCGAGTAGCCGCGCGACAGGCTGGCGGCCTTCATCAGCATGACCAGCCGCACGGTGGCGTCGCTCATCGGCTCGCCGGTGCCGACCGAGTGCGACAGGATCAGGTTGCGCTGCAGCTGCTCCAGCTGCTCGTCGGGGATGCGGGTCTTGGCCAGCTTGCCAAAGCCCGTGTTGATGCCGTAGGCCGCGTCGCCCTTGGCGACGATGGCGTGGATGGCCGCGGCCGAGGCGTCGATGGCGGCGCGGGCCTCGCCGTTCAGCGCGACGGTGACGGGCTGCTGCCAGACGGCGCGCAGGTCGGCCAGGCTCATCTGGCCGGGGTTCAGGGTCAGGGTGGTGTTCATGGGTGCGGTGTCTCTTTGGATCAGCCGATCATGGGCAGTTTGAGGCCCTGCTTCTTGGCCGTGGCAATCGCCAGCTCGTAACCCGCATCGGCGTGGCGCATCACGCCCGAACCGCAGTCGTTCACCAGCACGCGCGCCAGACGCTCGGCCGCCGCATCCGTGCCGTCGGCCACGATCACCATGCCCGAGTGCTGCGAGTAGCCCATGCCCACCCCGCCACCATGGTGCAGGCTGACCCAGCTGGCGCCGCCGGCGGTGTTGAGCAGGGCGTTGAGCAGCGGCCAGTCGGACACGGCGTCGGTGCCGTCCTTCATGGCCTCGGTCTCGCGGTTGGGGCTGGCCACCGAGCCGGTGTCCAGGTGGTCGCGGCCGATGACGATGGGCGCCTTCAGCTCACCGTTCTTCACCATCTCGTTGAAGGCCAGGCCCGCCAGATGGCGCTCGCCCAGGCCCAGCCAGCAGATGCGCGCCGGCAGACCCTGAAAGCTGATGCGCTCGCGCGCCATGTCGAGCCAGCGGTGGGTGTGCTTGTTGTTCGGGAACAGTTCCTTGATCTTGGCGTCGGTCTTGTAGATGTCTTCCGGGTCGCCCGAGAGCGCGACCCAGCGGAACGGCCCCTTGCCTTCGCAGAACATGGGGCGGATGTAGGCGGGCACAAAGCCGGGGAAGTCGAAGGCGTTCTTCACGCCCTGGTCGAATGCGACCTGGCGGATGTTGTTGCCGTAGTCCACCGTGGGGATGCCCATGGCCTGGAAGTCCAGCATGGCCTGCACGTGCACCGCACAGCCTTGTGCGGCCTCGGCGCTCAGGCGAGCGTGCTGCGACGGGTCGCGCTGCGCGGCCTTCCACTGTTCCACCGTCCAGCCGACGGGCAGGTAGCCGTTGATCAGGTCGTGCGCCGAGGTCTGGTCGGTCACCAGGTCGGGCTTGATGCCGCCGGCCTTCGCTCGCTTCACCAGCTCGGGCAGCACCTCGGCCGCGTTGCCCAACAGGGCGATGGAGACGGCTTCCTTCTTGCCGGTGTGCTCCTTGATCAGCTCCAGCGCGTGGTCGATGTCGCGCGCCTGCTTGTCCACATAGCGCGTGCGCAGGCGGAAATCGATGCTGCTCTGCTGGCACTCGATGTTGAGCGAGCAGGCGCCGGCCAGCGTGGCGGCCAGCGGCTGCGCGCCGCCCATGCCGCCCAGACCCGCGGTGAGGATCCACTTGCCCGAGAGATCGTTGTTGTAGTGCTGCTTGCCGGCCTCGACGAAGGTCTCGAAGGTGCCCTGCACGATGCCCTGGCTGCCGATGTAGATCCAGCTGCCAGCAGTCATCTGGCCGTACATGAACAGGCCCTTGCGGTCCAGTTCGTTGAAGTGTTCCCAGTTCGCCCACTTGGGCACCAGGTTGCTGTTGGCCAGCAGCACGCGCGGCGCGTTGGCGTGGGTCTTGAACACGCCCACCGGCTTGCCCGACTGCACCAGCAGGGTCTCGTCCTCGTTCAGGTCCTTGAGCGAGGCCAGGATCTGGTCGAAGCAGGCCCAGTCGCGCGCGGCGCGGCCGATGCCGCCGTAGACGACGAGGTGTTGCGGGTTCTCGGCCACCTCGGGGTCGAGGTTGTTCTGGATCATGCGGAACGCGGCTTCGGCGATCCAGTTCTTGCAGCTCAGCTGGCTGCCGCGCGGGGCGCGGATGACGCGGGTGGGGTCGAGGCGGGGATCGGTGTTGGTGGACATGGGGTGACTCCTGAAGAGCAAGCGGTGATGAGGGACGGGATCAGGCGATCCAGCCTTGGGCGAGGGCGATGTGGCCGATGGCGGCGGCCATCAGCAGGCTGAGCACGGTGCGCACGAACCAGACGGCGACCATCTGGCGCAGCGACAGCGGGATGCGCGTGGCGAGCACGCAGGGGATGGAACCCGAGAAGAACAGCACCGAGCTGACCGAGACCACGGCGGCGACGTAGCGCACCACCGGGTCGGCGCCCTTGAGCTGGATGGCCGGCAGGAACATCTCGGCCAGGCCCGAGGCCAGGGCCTTGGCGGTCAGCATGGGTTCGGCCAGGCCGGCGATCCACACGAAGGGCACGAGCAGCAGGCCCAGCAGGTCGAACACCGGCGTGTAGCGCGCCAGCAGCAGGCCGATCAGGCCGACGGCGAGGATGGTGGGCACCACGGCGCTGGCCATGGCGATGCCGTCGCGCAGGTTCTCGGTGAGCACGCGCCAGAGCGAGGGTGCGCTGCGGGCCTGGTGCATGCCGGCGTCCCAGGCGGCCTGCCAGCGGCTGCGGCCGACGGGCAGCGTGTCGCTCACGCCGCCGCTGTTGTCCATGCGCGAGATCGGCGGGATCCAGGCGGTGATGGCCGTGACGGCGAAGGCGATGACGAAGGTGGACCAGAAGTAGAAGTTCCACGCGTCCATCAGGTTCAGCGTCTTGGCCACGATGATCATGAAGGCTGCCGACACGGTGGAGAAACCGGTGGCGATGATCGCGGCTTCGCGGGCGGTGTACTTGCCTTCCAGGTACACGCGGTTGGTGATCAGCAGGCCCACCGAGTAGCTGCCCACGAAAGACGCCACGGCGTCGATGGCGGAGTGGCCGGGTGTGCGCCAGATGGGGCGCATGACGGGCTGCATCAGCACACCCACCAGTTCCAGCAGGCCGAAGCCGACCAGGAAGGCCAGCGCGACCGCGCCCAGCGGCACGATCAGGCCCACGGTGAGTGCGAGCTTGTCGAACAGGAAGGGCAGCATGTCCTTCTGGAACAGCACGGCCGGGCCGGTGCCCGTGAGGTACATCAGCGCCAGCACCAGGCCCAGCACCTTGAGCGCACTGAACACGGTGGCGGTGGTGCTGGCGCGCCAGCGGCCAGAGACGAAGGGCGAGGCCGCGCCCCAGGCCATGAGCGCGAGCACGAAGGCAATGGCCAGCGGGCGCTGCTGCGTGGCCAGCCAGGTGGCGGCGTGGTCGAACAGGATGGTGGACTTGCCGGCGATTTCCACCGGCAGGAAGAACATCACCAGCCCGAGGCTGCTGTAGGCCAGCATGCGCAGGGCGGCGGTGGGGTTGGGGGCGTTGGCGGCGGCGACGCTGGTGTTCATGCGGTGTCTCCTGGGTGGATCTGACAGACAGCTTTTAAATTTGTCTGCTCTAAATGTATATACAACTTTATGGGCCAGAATCCGCCCTGTCAAGACCATTGGGCGCCTGACGAGCCCCGGGAAAACCCTATGTCCGACAAGCTGCCCGCCTACCAAACCATCAAGCGCCACGTGCTCGCGCGCATCCACGACGGCACCTGGAAAGAGGGCGACGCGATCCCGGGCGAGGAAGCGCTGGCGCGCGAGTTCGGCGTCTCGCGCATGACGGTGAACCGCGCGATCCGCGAGCTGAGCGAGGAGCAGATCGTCGAGCGGGTGCAGGGCTCGGGCACCTATGTGGCGCAGCAGAAGTACCAGGCGACGCTGGTGGAGATCCGCAACATCGCCGAGGAGATCGCGGCGCGTGGCCACCGGCACCGCAGCGAGTTGCACAAGCTGGAGCGGGTGAAGGCGGGCGAGGCACTGGGGCGCGCGTTCGGCGTGTCACCGTCTCACACGTTGTTCCATTCGGTGGTGGTGCACTTCGAGAACGACCAGCCGATCCAGGTGGAGGACCGGCATGTGAACCCGGAGGTGGCGCCGGACTACCTGACGCAGGATTTCACCTCGCAGACGCCGAACGCCTACCTGATGCGGGTGGCGCCGCTGCAGGGCGTGTCGTTCGAGATCGAGGCGCTGCATCCACCGCAGGCTGTGGCCGAGATGCTGGCGATGCAGGCGGGGGAGCCTTGTCTGGTGCTGCGGCGGCAGACGCGGTCGATGGGCAAGGTGGCTTCTGTCGCTGCTATGTGGCATCCGGCTTCCCGGTACCAGTTCACGGGGAGTTTTTGACTTCTTTTTTGCCTGCTGTGTTGGGTGGGCTGGGACGTGGGGTGCCCGTTCTCCGGCTCACCTCGCGGGCGTCGGTGCCTGTTTGCCGGTGCCACTTCGTCAACACCGGACCTGTGCGCGGCTGTGGGGGCAACCGCGAATGGAGCCTGCGCCCGGGCTCCCCACGCCCCAGCCCCGCAGACGGGTTGGCGCGCCAAGAATCAAACGCCATGTCTCTCTTCGAGTGTCCGGGTCGCACTGCATGGGGGTGGTGAGGTCGGCGGGCGTAGGCTCCATTCGCGGTTGCCACAGAGTTGGCGCGCCAGTGACATGGTTGACGAAGGCATGCAGGCGGGTCGAGGCGCGTCGCCCGCGAGCGTGAGCCGGAGAACGCCGGCCTCACCACCCGCATGACGCGAGGTGGATGAGCGAAACCGCCCGAACGCCAGCCACCCAGCTCACATCGCCCGAAACCGCCCCGCATAGAGCCGACTCACCGGCACCCGCTCCATCAACCCCGCCACTTCCAGACTCAGCTTGCCGGCCTCGTCCCGGTGCACCGTTCGGACCGCGGTGGCACGTACCACCGTGCCCCGGTGCACCTGCCAGAACACGCTGCCGTCCAGCTGCGGCAACAGGTCCTTCAGCGGCGTGCGGATCAGCAGCTCGGCCTCGCCCGTCAGCACCCGCACGTACTTGTCGGCGGCCTCGAACACCAGCACTTCGTCCACCGGCACCAGCCGGATCGTGCTGCCCACACCGGCCTGGATCACCTTCAGCGCGGGTGCCGCCGGGGCCGCTAGCAGGGCGCGCAGGCGCTCGAAGGTCGCGTCGTCCGCGCCCGCCAACGGCACCGGTGAAGCCTGCTCGCCCAGCCGCGCCTGCACCCGCTGCACCGTGCGCGCCAGCCGCTCGGGCACCACCGGCTTGAGCACATAGTCCACCGCCTGCGCCTCGAAGGCCTGCACCGCGTACTGGTCGTAGGCCGTCACGAACACCAGCGCCGGAAACGGCTCGTTCTCCGGCCACTCCTCGGCCAGTTCGGCCGCCGCCTCCAGCCCCGTCATGCCCGGCATGCGGATGTCCAGGAACAGCACCTGCGGCCGCAGTGCCAGCGCCTGGCGCACCGCGCTCGCACCGTCCCCCACCGGCGCCGCTATGCGCAGTTCGGGCCAGGCACGCGCCAGCTCGGCCCGCAGCGCGGCGGCCAGCAGCGGTTCGTCTTCGGCGATCAGGGCGGTGATGGATGTCATGGGGTGATCTGAAGGGGTAGCGTGAGCCGCACCGTGGTGCCCTGATCGGGCTGGCTGGAGACCTGCACCGACCCCGCGCCACCGGGCAGGCTGGCCATGCGCTCGCGCACCTGGGCCAGGCCGAAGCCGCCATCGGTGTCGGTGCGCTGCGCGTCGGGCGCCATGCCCACGCCGGTGTCGGCGATGTCGATGCGCAGCGTCTGGCCTTCGCAGCGCGCGACCACATCGATGCGGCCGCCCTCGACGCGCGGCTCCAGCCCGTGGCGGATGGCGTTTTCCACCAGCGGCTGCAGCAGCAGCGGTGGCACCGGATGCGGTTGCAGTTCGGCCGGCAGGTCGAAGCCGAAGGCCAGCCGCGGCCCCATGCGCACCGCCATCAGCTCCAGGTAGTCGCCCAGCCGCGCACACTCGTCGGCCAGTGTGTGGGTGCCGGCGGCGGCGTCGGCGCGCGAACCGCGCAGCGTGGCGCGCAGGTAGTCGTTGAGCCGGTCCAGCATGGCCACGGCGCGCGGCGGGTCGGTCTGGATCAGCACCCGCAGGTTGGCCAGGGTGTTGAACAGCATGTGCGGTTCGAGCTGCGTCTCCAGCAGCTTCAGCCGCGCTTCGGTGGCCTGGCGGCGCAAATCCTCGGCCTTGGCGCGCTGGTAGAAGCCCAGCACGAAGAAGCCCGAGATCACCATGCCCGAGAACCAGATGCCGAACAGCCGTTTGGGCGACTGGCTGACCATCTCCCAGGTCGAGCGGCCGGCATAGGCGTCGCCGATGGCGGTGCCCAGGGTGTAGCCCAGTGTCGCCGCCACCAGCATGTAGGCGAACACACGCAGGTTGGACGCCCAGTAGTGCGGCGGCGGTGTTCGCAGCCAGCCATGCAGCGCGATGCGCAGCGGGTCGCTGAAGAACCAGATCGAGGTGCTGATCGCGTAGCTGTAGACCAGCGAGATGTCCAGCGGGTGGCTGCGTGCCCCGATGCCCCAGAGGATGAGGCCGATGGCGAGTGAAAAGCCCCATATCACCAGCAAACGCCGCAGCGCCCGCTCGCGTGCATCGGCAGGCAGCCAGCCGAACAGGCGGTGGGCGACGGCGGATTTCATGGCTGATTCGGTGGCTGGCGGAGCGGCGACGATTCTGTCATGCGCGGCGGTCGGCCATGAGCCAGAGCGCCACGGGCCGGGCCGAGAACAGTCCGGTGAGGGCGCCATAGCCGGCGGCCATCGAGAGGGCAAAGAGCGGGTCTAGGCGCAGGCCGGGCTGCATGGACAGCTCGACGCCCACGCCGTACTTGAGCAGGAAGATGGCGGCGATGGTCAGCAGGGGCAGGGCGCTTCCGGGCAGGGTGAACAGGCCGGTGGCGGGGTCGCGGGCGGTGCCGGTCGGCAGGGCGCGCGGGCCTCGCCAGGCCAGCACCAGGGCACCCGCGGCCAGCCACACCAGCAGGCCAGGGGCCAGCCAGGGGCCGGCGGCCAGGTCGCCGCCCAGGCTGATCAGCGAGAACGCGGTCAGGCCCATCGCCGGAGCGGCCGCGCGGCGCAGGCCGATGTGGCGGGTGCGCAGCTGGATCGCGCCCAGAAGCAGCAGGCCGGCCAGCAGGCCCCAGACCCAGGTCGGGGTGCGCCGCAGGATCTCGGTGCCGGCTTCGGGGTGGTTCATCAGCAACTGGATCAGCATGGGGTTCTCCGTCGGGTGGCGATGGGCGCACTGTGCCGGTCGCCCGCGTGCCCGGCCAGTGCCGCGAGACGGAACATCTGGAAACCTTCGCGAAGTGCGGCCAGCGGGGAGCGAAATGCAGGCTTCCTACAATCGACCGACCGCTCCCCGCCCGGGGTGGCGGCCTTCGAGGACACCGACTTCATGACGCTTCCCGTGCTTCCCCGGCGCCGCCTGGCCGCCGCATCGCTGACCCTGCTGGCCCTGGCCGGCTGCAACGCCCTGCCCACCGGCCCGCGCCAGGTGAACATCAGCGAAGCCCAGCTGCTCGAACGCATCGCCACGCGCTTCCCGGTCAAGCAGCGCTACCTGGGCCTGCTGGAGACCACGCTGGACCAGCCCCGGCTGCGCCTGCGGCCCGAGGAGAACCGGGTCGGCACCCTGGTGAACTATCTGATCGCGCTGCCCCTGCCCGGGCAGCCGGACATCAAGGGCCAGCTGGAGCTGAGCTACGGCCTGCGCTTCGAGCCCTCGGACACCACGCTGCGGCTGACGCAGGCGCGGGTGGAGCGGCTGGACGTCGACGGGATGAACGCCGCCCAGGCGGCGCAGGTGAAGAAGGTCGGTGGCCTGCTGGCCGAGGACCTGCTGAACGAGGCGGTGGTGCACCGCTTCAAGAAGGAAGACCTGGAGTCGCTGGCCGGCCGCGGCTACCGGCCCGGCGCGCTGCGCGTCGTGCCCGGCGGGCTGCAGCTGACGCTCGAACCCCTGCCGCGCTGAGGGCCACACCATGGACCTCATGCTGCTGATCAAGGCCGCCATCATGGGCGTGGTGGAAGGGCTGACCGAGTTCCTTCCGATTTCGTCGACCGGCCACCTCATCCTGGCCGGCACGCTGCTGGACTTCCACGACGAACGCGCCAAGGTGTTCGAGATCGCGATCCAGACCGGCGCCATCTTCGCGGTGATCATCGTGTTCTGGCAGCGCATCCGGGCCACCATCGTCGGCCTGCCGTCCGAGCGGGATGCGCAGCGCTTCGCGCTCAACGTGGTGATCGGCTGCGTGCCCGCCGTGGTGCTGGGCCTGCTGCTGGGCAAGGCGATCAAGGCGCACCTGTTCACGCCCACGGTGGTGGCGCTGGCCTTCATCGCCGGCGCCTTCGTGATCCTCTGGGCCGAGCGGCGCCCGCCCTCGGCCGCGCGCGTGCAGTCGCTGGACGAGCTGACGCCGCTGGACGCGCTCAAGGTGGGGCTGGCGCAATGCTTCGGCCTGGTGCCGGGCACCAGCCGCTCGGGCTCCACCATCATCGGCGGCATGCTGTTCGGCCTCTCGCGCCAGGTGGCGACCGACTTCAGCTTCTTCCTGGGCATTCCGATCCTGATCGGCGCCGGCGCCTACAGCCTCTACAAGGAGCGCGCGCTGCTGTCGGCCGCCGACATCCCCATGTTCGCGGTCGGCCTGCTGTTTGCCTTCCTCAGCGCCTGGGTCTGCATCCGCTGGCTGCTGCGCTACGTGGCCAGCCACAGCTTCGTGCCGTTCGCCTGGTACCGGATCGCCTTCGGTGTGCTGATCCTGCTGACCGCCCACTTCGGCTGGGTCGACTGGTCGGCCTGAGGGCGGAGAACACGGCCCGGTGACCACCATGGGTTCGCTGCTCTGGCGGCTGTCCACGCTGCTCGGTGGCGTCGGGCTGCTGGTGGTGGGCGTGGGCCTGCTGTTCTCGGTGCTGGGCTTGCGTGCGGGGGCGGCCGACTTCTCGCGCCTGGCGCTGGGCCTGGTGACATCGGCCTACTTCGCTGGCTTCGTGCTGGGCACCTACCTCTGCCCGAAGGTGATCCGCCGGGTGGGCCACATCCGTGCCTTCGCGGCCATGGCCTCGCTGGCATCGACCATGCCGATCCTGCACGCGCTGTGGATCGACCCCTGGTTCTGGGGCCTTTTGCGCCTGGTCACCGGCGTGTGCATGGTGGGTCTGTACATCGTGGTGGAGAGCTGGCTGAACGCGCTGGCACCCAGCGAACACCGCGGCAAGCTGTTCGCGGTCTACATGGCGATCAATTTCGTGGCGCTGGCGTTGGGGCAGTGGCTCATCCTGGTGGGTGACCGGCTGGGCTTCGTGCCGTTCGCGTTGGTCTCTGTGATGTTCTCGTTCGCACTGCTGCCGATCACCATGACGCCGGTGGACGAACCCGAGCCGGTGCAGGCGCCCCGGCTGAGCATGCGCAGCCTCTACGACGCGTCGCCCATGGGCATGGCGGCGGCCCTCTGTTCGGGGCTGGTCACCGGGTCGTTCTACGGGCTGGCGGCGTCGTTCGCGCAGGGCGCCGGGCTGGGCGATGGCGCTGTGGCCAGTTTCATGGCCGCGACCATCCTGGGTGGAGCGGTGTTCCAGTGGCCGGTCGGGCATTTCTCGGACACCCACGACCGGCGCCTTGTGCTGCTGTGGGTGTGCCTGCTCGGTGCGGGCCTGTGCGGCCTGGGCTGGCTGGTGGCGGGCATCGCGGCGCCCTGGCTGCTGGCGCTGGCGCCGCTGCTCGGCGGCCTGATCTTCGCGATCTATGGCCTGGGTGTGGCGCACGTGAACGACGTGATCGACTCCAGCCGGCTGGTGGAGTTCACCGGAGGCCTCCTGCTGCTGCACGGCGCCGGCGCGGCGCTGGGACCGGCCCTGGCCGGTACGGTGATGGAGGTGGCCGGTTCCGACAGCCTGATGCTGTGCTTCGCCGCGGTGCTGGGCGGGCTGGCGATCTACACCCTCAAGCGCCTGGGGGTCGCCGGCCCGGTGCCTGCCGAGGACAAGGCGCAGTTCGTGCTGATGGGCGGAGGATCCCAGGCGGTGCTGCAGATGGACCCGCGCCAGTCCGGGGCAACAGGCCCGGACGATGCGGCGTCCGCCAGCACGCCGCCCCACTGAACGTCCCAGGCGGGGTCAGGCGGGATCGCCCAGCGTGAATCCGAATGTGGCTCCCGCGCCCGGACGGGCTTCGGCCCGCAATTCCCCGCCATGGCGCTGCACGATGCGGCGCGCCGTGGCCAGGCCGATGCCCAGACCGGCGAACTCGCTCGGTCCGTGCAGGCGCTGGAAGGGCTGGAACAGCTTGCTGGCGCGCGCCATGTCGAAACCCGTGCCGTTGTCGCTGACGCAGAACTCGCGCCCGCCATCGGCCTTGCGCGAGAACACCCGGATGCGGGCCGGTGCCACACCGGAGGTGTACTTCCAGGCGTTGTTCAGCAGGTTCTGCATCAGCGCCTCGATCAGCGCCGGATCGGCCTGCACGAGCAGGTCGGGCTCGATCTCCCACTCGACCGCGCGCTGGGGTTCGGCCACCGACAGCTCCTCGAGGATGCGGGTGGCGATGGCGCTCAGGTTCACGTTCTCGCGTTGCACCTCGCCGCGTGAGTACTGCGAGAGCTTGAGCAGCCCGTCGATCAGCTCGCCCATCTTCTTGCTTGCGCCCATGATGCGGCCGAGGTGTTCCTGGCTGGCGGTGTCCAGGCCCGGGTTGTCTTCCCGCAGGGCCTGCGCGAAGCCATTGATGATGCGCAGCGGCGACCGCAGGTCGTGCGCCACCGCGTACGAGTAGCTCTCCAGCTCGTCGTAGGCGTCCCGCAGCGCGCGCGTGCGGTCGCGGATGCGCTGCTCCAGCGTCGCGTTGAGCTGCTGGAACTCCAGTTCGATGCGTTTGCGTTCGGTGATGTCCTGCGTCACGCCCAGGGCCCGGATCGCGCGGCCCTGGGGGTCGCGTTCGAACTCCGCCTTCACCGAATGCCAGTACTCGTGCCCGTCAAGAACGACCCGGTACTCGATCTCGTAGACGGCCTCTCCCTTGACGGCCCGTGGCCACAGCGCCATCACCCGCAGGCGGTCGTCGGGGTGGATCATGTCCAGCATGTCCTTGATGCCGTATTCGTTGGACGGGAAGGAGAGGAAGGACTCGCTCTTGGTGAGATTGCCGATCCGGCCGGTGGCGAGGTCGGCCTGCCAGGCGCCGATGTTCGCCAGCTTCTGTGCCTGGCTCATGAGGTTCTGGCTGGTGCGCAGGGCCTCTTCCGCGGCCTTCTGGGCGCTGATGTCCTGCACCACCGCTATGAGGTAATCGGGCTCGCCGCTGGATTTGCGCACCAGCGCCACCGTCAGCTGGACCCACACGATGTGTCCGTCCTTGTGCCGGTAGCGCTTCTCCAGCATGTAGCTGATCCGTGCGCCGGTCAGCGCCTCGTCGAGCATGCGCAGGTCGGGGCCGATGTCCTCGGCGACGGTGATGTCCTGGAAGCTCAGGTGCGCCAGCTCGTCCTTGCTGTAACCGACCATGTTGCAGAAGGTCTGGTTGGCGCGGAGCAGCCGGCCTCGGGTGTCGACGTGGGTGATGCCCGATGCCGCGTGCTCGAAGGTGTCCAGGAGGTGCTGCTGCGCCAGCCGGATCTGCCGGTCCGCTGCCTGCAGCTGCCGGTTGCGCGACTGCATCAGCGCAATCGCCCCGACCACCACCAGCTGGGTGATCAGGTGCCAGGTGTTGAGCCAGAAGGCTTCCTCCAGGTTCTGGAACACGAAGGACCCGTAGGGCGGCACCATGAAGAAATTGACCAGCAGCATGCCCAGTGCGAGGCTGACCAGTCCGGGGCCGAGCCCGCCGTAGAGGGCCGAAAGCGCCACCGCGAGCGCAGGGGTGATGAAGCGCCCGCCGGAGTCGGCCGGCGCCAGTGCGACGCGCGCCCAGACCGCGATCAGCGTCAGCACGATGGCCGCTCCATAGCGCAGCCAGGCCGGGTGATCGGTCCAGTCGTGGGAGGCACGGCCGGCAGTGGCCGTGTGTGGGTTGGACGCAGCGCTCATGGTGCTTGCAGCATCCTACCCCGGGTACCCGGGATCAAGCGCCGGAAAAGCCCGGATTTTTCAGCGCCTGCAGGCAGGCGTCGATGGCCGCAGCGGTCTCGTGCGGGCGTTCCATGGGGAACAGGTGGCTGCCCGGGAGCATGCGCAGGCGCTCGGGATGGGGCCCCACCAGCTTGCGCGTCATGGCCATGCCGACCTGTTTCATCTCCTGCGAGTCATTGCCACCCAGGAAACCCACCGGGCACTGCAGCGGATGGCGCCGCAGCAGGCGGTCGAGGTTGTGCGGCAGGGTGTTGTAGATTGCGGTCTCGATGTCGCGGTCGAAGGCCAGCACGCGGCGTGGCCCCTGGGGCGTGGTTGCATCCAGCGTGCCGTGTTCGATGTAGTCGCGCAGCACCTGGGGTTCCCAGGCGGCGAAGGCCTTCTTGCGGGCAAAGTGGTCGAAGGCCGACTGGGCATCGGGCCAGCTGTGGCGGCGGATGCGGCTGATCTTGCCGGGCGAGATCGATCCCACCAGCTGCGTGCGCTTGGCCAGTTCCAGCGCCCGCGCCCGCCAGCCGCCGAGCACCGGCGAGTCGATCAGCAGCACGCCCTGCACGCCATGGCTGCCGAGCCGGGGGTGGCGCGCGGCGCACATGATGCTCAGGAAGCCGCCGAGCGAGTGCCCGACCAGCCAGGCCGGCTTGCCGTGCTTTTCGATCTCAGGGCCGGCGAAGTCGGCCAACTGCTGCACCAGGTGCGGCCAGTTGCTGGTGACCGGGTACTTCGGGTCGTGGCCGAACTTCTCCACCGCACGCACCGCGTGGCCGCGCGCCCGCAACGACTTGAACAGCACACCGTAGGTGCTGGCCGGAAAGCTGTTGGCGTGGGAGAAAACGATCAGGGACATCAGATCAGCTTCTCTTTCGGGTTCGTGATCTTCTTGAGGGGCTGGCTGCGCGTGCTGCAGCCCATCAGCGGCACATTCGTCGGCGCCCCGTCCCAGACCGGATGCTCGATGGCGTCGAACACCTCGCGCAGCTTCTGGCCCCAGGTGTTGCGCACCATGCGGAAGTAGGGGTTGTTCTCGTCGATGCAGGTGATCCGGTCGGTCTTGAGCGCGTCGGCTTCGTAGACCACCAGGTCCAGCGGCAGACCCACCGACAGGTTGGACTTGAGCGTGCTGTCCATCGACACCAGCGCGCACTTGGCGGCCTCGTCCAGCGGTGTGTCGGGTGTGATCACGCGGTCCAGCACGGGTTTGCCGTACTTGGATTCGCCGATCTGGAAGAACGGCGTCTCGGGCGTGGCCTCGATGAAGTTGCCGGCCGAATAGACCTGGAACAGGCGCATGCCCTCGCTGCCGATCTGGCCGCCGAAGATCATGGAGACGTTGAAGTCCACGCCCGCGCGCTTGAGCGCCTCGCCATCGCGTTCGAACACATGCCGCACCGCCGAGCCCAGCACACGCGCGGCGTCGAACATGCTCCTGGCATTCCAGATGGTGACCGGGTCGCCGCCCTCGTGGTCGGCCAACTGCTCGACTTGCAGGATCTCGCGCACCGATTGCGAAATGCTCAGGTTGCCGGCGGAGAGCAGGCACATGAAGCGGTCACCCGGCTTCTCGTAGACGATCATCTTGCGGAAGGTGCTGATCTGGTCCAGGCCCGCGTTGGTGCGGGAGTCGGACAGAAAGACCAGTCCGGCCTTGAGTTTGACGGCGACGCAGTAAGTCATGGTTTCGTGGCGAGTTTCTTGAGGGCGTAGAGCTGGTCCAGCGCCTCGCGTGGGCTCAGCGCATCGGGGTCGATGGTGGCCAGGGCGGCCAGCACCGGGGGCGTTTCAGGTTCGGGCGGGGCCGGTGGCGGGGCGAACAGGTCCACCTGCACACGGCTGCTTTCGCTGTGCGCCTCCAGCGCGGCCAGCGCGTGCTTGGCGTGCTGCACCACCGCGCCGGGCACGCCGGCCAGGCGAGCGACCTGGATGCCGTAGCTGCGGCTGGCCGGACCGGGCTCGATCTGGTGCAGGAACACGATGCCGCTCTTGCCGCCGCCCTCGACCGCGCTCACGTGCACGTTCACCGCGCCGTGGTGGGTGGCCGGAAACTCGGTGAGCTCGAAGTAGTGGGTGGCGAACAGCGTGAAGCAGCGCGCCTTGTCGTGCAGGTGGGCGGCGATGCCACCGGCCAGGGCAAGGCCGTCGAAGGTGGAGGTGCCGCGGCCGATCTCGTCCATCAGCACCAAGCTTTCCGGCGTGGCGGCGTGCAGGATCTGCGCCGCCTCGGTCATCTCGACCATGAAGGTCGACTGCGCGTTGGCCAGGTCGTCAGCCGCACCGATGCGGGTGTGGATGGCGTCGATCGGGCCGAGGCGGCAGCTGGCCGCCGGCACGTACGAGCCCATGCTGGCCAGCAGCACGATCACCGCGACCTGGCGCATGTAGGTGCTCTTGCCGCCCATGTTGGGGCCGGTGATGACCTGCATGCGCTGCTTGCCGCCCAGCACGGTGTCGTTGGCAATGAAACTGCCGCCGGTGGTTTCGTTCAGGCGCGCTTCCACCACCGGGTGGCGGCCGCCGCGGATCTCGATGCAGGGTTCGGGCGCGAACGTCGGTTCGTTCCAGTTCAGCGTCAGCGAGCGTTCGGCCAGCGCACACAGCGCGTCCAGCGCGGCCATGGCACGGGCCAGCTTCGTCAGCGGGTCGATCCAGGCCTGCATCTCGTCGAGCAGCAGCTCGTAGAGATACTTCTCGCGCGCCAGGGCACGGTCCTGCGCGCTGAGCGCCTTGTCTTCAAAGGCCTTGAGCTCGGGCGTGATGAAGCGCTCGGCGTTCTTGAGCGTCTGGCGCCGGCGGTAGTCGTCGGGCACCTTGTCCAGCTGGCCCTGCGTGACCTCGATGTAGAAGCCATGCACCTTGTTGAACTGCACGCGCAGGTTGGCGATGCCGGTGCGCGCGCGTTCGCGGGTTTCGAGGTCGATCAGGAAGCCGTCGCAGTTGGTCTGGATGGCGCGCAGCTCGTCGAGTTCGGCGTCGAAACCGTCGGCGATCACGCCACCGTCGCGCACCAGGGCGGCCGGCTCGGGCGCGATGGCCTGGGCCAGCCGTTCGGCACAGCCTGGGGGCGGGGTCAGGTCGGCGGCGATGCGCTGCAGCAAGGCCGGTGGGTGCGCGCCCAAGCCGGTGGCCAGCGCCTTCGACAGCTGCAACGACCGGCCCAGCGTCGCCGTCAGGCCCACCAGCTCGCGCGGGCGCACCTGGCGCAGTGCGGTTCGGGCGGTGATGCGCTCGACGTCGCTCGATCCCTTGAGCTCGGCGCGCAGCGTCTGCCACATGCCGCCGCGCAGCAGGCCAATGGCGGCCAGCCGTTCGCGCGCCTGCGTGCGCTCGCGGCGCGGCTCCAGCAGCCAGCTGCGCAGCGCGCGGCTGCCCATGCCGGTGTGGCAGGTGTCCAGCAGCGAGAACAGCGTCGGGCTGGTCTCGCCGCGCAGGGTGTGGGTGAGTTCGAGGTTGCGCCGCGTGTTGACCGGCAGGTCGATCAGCTCACCGCTGCGCGCGACCTGCAGGCTCCTGATGTGGGTGAGCGCGCGGCCCTGCGTGTGTTCGGCGTAGGCCAGCAGCGCGGCGGCCGCGGCGTGCGCGTCCTTCAGGTCCTGCGCGTCCCAGGCGCCCAGGCTGGCGGCCTGGAGTTGTTCGAGCAGCTTGCGCTCACCCAGCCCGGCGTCAAAGGCCCAGGCCGGCCGCACCACGGCCACGCAGCGCGCGCCGCTGGGCAGGGGCTGGGCGCTGATCTGCTGCAGCGACTTCTCGAACGCGGGAGTGACCTCGGCGCTGTACAGCACCTCGCCGGGGCCCACGCGGGCGATCCAGTCGGCCAGCTCGTCGCTGGCGCACTGGGCCAGGAAGACGATGCCCTGCGTGACCGACAGCCACGCCAGGCCCAAGCCGGTGCGGGCGCCGGGGTGCACCGCCATCACCAGGGCCTCGGTCTTGTCGGACAGCAGTTCGGTGTCGGTCAGGGTGCCGGGCGTGACCACCCGCACCACCTTGCGTTCCACTGGTCCCTTGGCGGTGGCCACATCGCCCACCTGTTCGCAGATGGCGACCGACTCACCCAGCTTGATCAGGCGCGCGAGGTAGCTCTCGACCGAGTGGAAGGGCACGCCGGCCATGATGACCGGTTCGCCGGCCGACTGACCGCGCTGCGTGAGCGTGATGTCCAGCAGCCGCGCGGCCTTTTCCGCATCGGCATAGAACATCTCGTAGAAGTCGCCCATGCGGTAGAACAGCAGCGTGTCCGGGTGCCCGGCCTTGAGGGCCAGGTACTGCTGCATCATGGGGGTGTGGCGGTCCAGCGGGGCGGTCAAGGCAAGTCCGGGAAACAATGCACAAAAGCGACCTACTTTAGCAGTTCAGGGTCTTCCCCCGGTGCGACCTTGTGACCCACAATGGGCCATTGTCTGTCCGCAGAGCCCTGCCTTTTTGAACATGCCGCCGTCCACCAGCGCGTACCCGTCCGGAACCGGTTTGTCCGCTGCGGTCATGCCCCTTCCGTTCGAGCAGATGTTCGAAGACGCCCCGTTCGCTGCCTCGCTGTCCCGGCGCGCGGATGGCCGTCTGGTGGCGGTCAATCAGGCGTGGGAAACCCTTTCGGGCATCGCCCGTGACCAGGCCATCGGACGCTCCACCATCGAACTGGGGCTGTGGCCCGACGCCACCCAGCGCCAGGCCTATCTCGACTCGCTCAAGGAGCTGGACAAACCCCGTTGCACGGTGATGATCGACGGCCGCGCGCGCCACCTGCGCCTGCACACCTCGGTGCTTGGCGGGGACGAGCTGCTGCTGGTGTACCTGCTGGACATCAGCCATGAGGTGGCGTCTGAAAAGGATCGCGACCGGACCCAGAAGGAGCTGCGGGCCGCCAACCTGGACCTGCAGCACCAGGTGGAGCTGCATGCCGCCATCGAGAAGCTGGCCATGGTCGGCCACTGGACCAATGCACACGACGACGACACGGTGAACTTCTCACCGGGGCTGTTCGAGATCACCGGTCTTGCGCCGGCAAACACGCTGGAGCGCACCGTGGGGCGCGGCGGCATCCATCCCGACGACATGCCGGCTTGGCTGGAGGCACGTGCGGCGCGCGACGGGCGCGAGCTGGATTTCCGTTGGACACGGCCGGATGGCGCGGTGCGCTGGATGCGCACCCGCATCAGCCAGACCGCCGTCAAGGGCATCCCACAGACCGACTTTGGTGTGGTGCAGGACATCACGGCCCAGCGCGAGGCCATCGACGCCCATGTGAAGCAGCTGCAGTTGCTGCAGCACATCACGGCCAGGGTGCCCGGCGTGGTGTTCCAGTCGCGCATGCCCGTCAAGGGCTGGGGCAGCTTCGAGTTCGTCAGCGACATGGTGCGCGATCTGTTCGACCTGACGCCCGAGCAGCTGTACCAGGATGGACGAGTCCTGTTCAGCCGGGTGCATGCAGACGACCAGCAGGCCCTGGCGCACTCCATCTGGTCGTCCACGAACAAGCTGGAACCCTGGCGCACGGTGTTCCGGGTCAACCATCCGGGCAAGGGCACGCGCTGGTGCAGTGCGGAAGGCCTGCCGCAGGCGCAGCCGGATGGTTCGGTGCTGTGGCACGGCTATGTCCACGATGTGACCGAGGCCCGCCAGGCCGCGCAGGCGCTCGACCGGCAGCACCGGATGCTGGACGCTGTGCGGCAGGCGCAGGCCGCCTACATCGAAGCCGACGACAAGCGGCAGGCCTTCGAAGGGCTGCTCAAGGCCTTCCTGTCGGTGACGGACAGCGCTTACGGCTTCGTGGGCGAGGTGCTGTACAACCCGCAAGGGCAGCCGTATCTCAAGTCGCATGCGATCACCGACATCTCCTGGGACGAGGCGTCCAGGCGTGTGTTCGCCGAGCAGATGGACTCGGGCATGGAGTTCCGCAATCTGAAGACCCTGTTCGGGCACGCGCTGCTGACCGGCGAGACCGTGCTCACCAACCACCCGGAAACCGACGCGCGCCGGGGGGGACTGCCGAACGGTCACCCGCCCATGCACTCGTTCCTGGGGATTCCGCTGGAAGTCGGTGGCCGGCTGATCGCCATGGTGGGGTTGGCCAACGCCACCGACGGCTACCGCGAGGACGATGTGGAGTTCCTGCAGCCGCTGCTGGGCACGGTGCGGCAGCTGGTGCTGGCCCGGCGCGGACACGACGAGCGCCAGCGCTCCCGCCAGCAGCTGCAGGCCACCAGCGCCTTGCTGGCCGACAAGACCTCGGCCCTGCAGGTCACGCTCGACACCATGAGCCAGGGCCTGTCCAAGATGGATGCCCAGGGGCGGGTGACCGTCTACAACCGGCGCCTGCTGGAGATGCTCGACCTGCCCGACGAGCTGATGTCCCGGCAGCCCACACAGGAGGACGTGGTCGCCTACCAGGCGGCCCGGGGCGACTTCGGCCGGGGTTATGAGCTGGTCGAGGTCCAGGCACGCCAGTACGTGGAGGACAACACCGGCCCGGTGCCCGCGCGATACATGCGGCGCACACCTGATGGCCGTGCGCTTGAAATTCACAACCGGCCACTGCCCGACGGTGGCATGGTGCGCACCTACTCGGACGTCACGTCCTACATCGAGGCCGAAGAGGCGCTGAGGGATGAGCGCCAGCGCCTGGAGTGGGTGCTGGAGGCCACCGGCCCCGGCATCTGGGAGCTCGACATCACCACCGGCCTCACGCACTACAGCGACCGTTGGGCAGGTCTGCTGGGCTACCGCCTGGAAGAGCTGCAACCGCCCACGCGCGAGACCTGGCAGGCGCTGGTGCACCCCGACGACCTTGGCCGGGCGCAGTCGCTGCTGCAGGCCCACCTGCGGGGCGGAACACCGGTCTACGACTGCGACCTGCGCATGCGCCACAAAAGGGGCGCATGGCTCTGGTTCAACGACCGCGGCCGGGTGCACCGTCGCGACGAGGCCGGCCGGCCGCTCTACATGTCGGGCACGCTGCTGGACATCCACGAACGGGTCACGGCGCAGGAGGAGGTGCGCGCGCTCAACGCCAGCCTGGAGCGGCGCGTGGCCGAGCGCACCGCCGAGCTGGAGCGCTCGATGCGCGACATGGAGGTGATCTCGTACTCCATCGCCCACGACCTGCGGGCGCCACTGCGCTCGGTCAACGGGTTCGCATCGCTCGTCGGCGAAACCGACGGCGAGCGCCTGAGCCCGGAAGGGCGGCTGATGTTCGAGCGCATCGTCAGCGCCTCGCGCAACATGGGCCAGATGATCACGGACATGCTGGAGCTGCTGCGCGTGGTGCGGGTCGAGATCGAGCCGGTGTCGGTCGACATGAACGCGCTGGCCCGTTCGGTGGCCGAGGCGCTGGCACCGGGCGTGCCCCACGCCAGGGTCCAGTTGCATCCCCTGCCGCGGGTGATGGGTGATGCCAAGCTGCTGCGCCAGCTGCTGTCCAACCTGATGGACAACGCGCTGAAATACTCGCGCCACCTGGAGTCGCCGCTGATCGAACTGGGCTTCGATGCGGCGCGCCGGGCGTTCTATCTCCGGGACAACGGCATGGGCTTCGACATGGCACACGCCCAGAAACTGTTCGGATTGTTCCAGCGCCTGCACGCCGGTGCCAATGCACCGGGCGGCACCGGCGTGGGGCTGGCCATCGTGGCGCGCACGCTGGAGCGCCATGGCGGCCGCATCTGGGCCGAGGCCCGGCCTGGCCATGGGGCCACCTTCTGGTGGACCCTGCCGATGGACTGAGGCCCGGTCAGAACGGTGCGGAGGGCTCCGAGGGCGGGGTGTCTTCGCTCGCGGCTTCCGGGGCCTTGGCAACCGCCTGCCGCACCGAGGCCTTGTCGCCGGCGCTGGCGAACTTGCTGTACTTGCCGGTCAGGCCCACCAACTGCCCGTAGATGCGCGGGTTGGCGGCGAGGCACTCGCGCTGCTCCAGGAAATCGGCCTCGCCGGTGAAGTTGCCGATCAGGCCACCGGCCTCGGTCACCAGCAGCGCCCCCGCGGCCACGTCCCAGGGCGAGAGGCCCATCTCGAAGAAGCCGTCAGAGAAACCGGCCGCCACATAGGCCAGGTCCAGCGCGGCAGAGCCGGGGCGTCGCACGCCGGCGCACTTGGGCATCACGTCGGCCAGCATCTGCAGGTAGGTCTGGAACGCGTCGCCCGGGCGGAACGGAAAGCCGGTGGAGATCAGGCAGTCGCGCAGCGTGGTGCGCTTGGCGACGCGGATGCGCCGGTCGTTGAGGTAGGCGCCGCGGCCCTTGGTCGCGCAGAACAGGTCGTTGCGGGTCGGGTCGTAGACCACAGCCTGCTCGATGCGGCCGTTCACCATGAGCGCGATGCTCACGCAGTAGACCGGGAAGCCGTGGATGAAGTTGGTGGTGCCGTCCAGCGGATCGATGATCCAGACGTGGTTCTTGTCGCGGCCCTTGCCTTCGCGTCGTCCGGATTCTTCGGCCCAGATGCCGTGGTCGGGGTAGGCCGTCAGCAGGGTCTCGATGATCGCGGCCTCCGCCGCATGGTCGATTTCGGTCACGAAATCGTTGGTCTGTTTGGTGGTCACGCGCACGGTTTCGACATCGAGGGCGGCGCGGTTGATGATGGCGCCGGCGGCGCGGGCGGCCTTGATGGCCACGTTCAGCATGGGGTGGAGGTTGGACGACATGAATTGTGTTCCTTGACGGCGCCGCAGAAAGCGGCCGTGGGCAGGGGGAAGAACGGGAGCGCGGTGTCCGGCGATGCGGGCGGCGACAATACCCGGCATTTTACCGGCTCACCCGACATGCGCACCCGCTTCATCCTGATCCAGACCAGCCATGCCGGCAATGTGGGCGGCGCCGCCCGCGCCATGAAGGTGATGGGCTTCGACGATCTGGTGCTGGTGGCGCCGCGCTGGCCGAATGTGCTGCGCAAGGACGAGACCATCCAGCGCGCCAGCGGCGCCAACGACGTGCTGGCCAAAGCGCGCATCGTCGAGACGCTGGACGAGGCGCTTGAGGGCGTGAGCCACCTCTGCGCCACGGCCATGACACCGCGCGACTTCGGCCCGCCCACCAGGGCGCCGCGCGAACACTTTGCGCAGTTCCTGGCCGGGACCGCCGCGCCGGACGCGGTGCAGCCCGAAGGCGTGGCCTTCCTGTTCGGGTCGGAGCGCTTCGGCATGCGCAACGAAGACGTCTACCGCTGCCACGCCTGCCTGTCGATCCCCACCAGCGAAGGCTTCGGCTCGCTCAACCTCGCCGCCGCGGTGCAGCTGATCGCCTACGACTGGCGCCAGGCGCTGGGCGGTTTTGCGCTGCCGCCGACCACGCCCCAGCGCCCGGCCGCCGATGCGGCGGCGGTGGCCGGCATGCTGGGCCATCTGGAGCAGGCCCTGGTGGCGGTCGATTTCCTCGACCCCGCCGCGCCCAAAAAGCTGATGCCGCGGCTGAACGCGCTGTTCAACCGGGCGCAACCGACACCGGAGGAAATCCACATCCTGCGCGGTGTCGCCAAGGCCATGCTGCAGACGGCCGAGCGCGCGAAGCGCTAGACTGGCCGACCCTTTACATACTCCCGGCCCCATGTTTGCCCGACTCCGATCCGACATCCAGTGCATCCTTGAGCGCGACCCCGCCGCGCGCAGCACCTGGGAAGTGATCACCTGTTACCCGGGCCTGCACGCCGTCTGGCTGCACCGCCCGGCGCACTGGTGCTGGACGCACGGCCTCAAGTGGCCGGGGCGGTTCATCTCGCACGTCGCGCGCTTCCTCACCGGGATCGAGATCCACCCCGGCGCGAAGCTGGGCGAGCGCGTGTTCTTCGACCACGCGATGGGCGTGGTGGTGGGCGAGACCGCCGAGATTGGCGATGGCTGCACCATCTACCAGGGCGTGACCCTGGGCGGCACCTCGCTCTACAAGGGCACCAAGCGCCACCCGACGCTGGGCAAAAACGTGGTGGTCAGCGCGGGCGCCAAGGTGCTGGGCGGTTTCGAGGTGGGCGACGGCGCCAAGATCGGCAGCAACGCGGTGGTGATCAAGCCGGTGCCGGCGGGTGCCACCGCGGTCGGCATCCCGGCGCGCATCATCCCGAGCAAGACCGGGGAGAGCGCCGACGTGACCGAAGACGCCAAACCCAAGTTCCAGGCCTATGGCATCACGCAGGAAGACGACCCGCTGTCGCAGGCCATGCGCAGCCTGATCGACAGTGCCGCCGGGCAGGAGCACCAGATCGCGCTGCTGTGGCAGGCGATTGAGAAGCTGTCGCTGGCTCAGAAGGACTGTGTGCCGGCCGACGCCGCCAAGACCGAGTGTTTCGAGGCCGAGAAGCTCAACCAGCTGGTCGGCAAGTGATCAGCGGGGCGGCGGCGCGGGGTCCAGCGCCGCGTCCAGCCAGCCGCGCAGGCCGTTGAAGAAGGCCAGGCCCTGGGCCTGTGCCAGCTGCTGCACCGGAATCACTGCCTCCTGCAGCCGGCCCTGGGCCAGCAGCTCGCGCCGGTAGGTGCCGGGCAGCAGGCCGCAGTCCAGTGACGGCGTCCACCACTGCCCGTCCAGCTGAATGGCCACATTGCCGCGGGTGAACTCGGTGAGCTCGCCGCGCTGGTTGAACAGCAGGTGGTCGAACACGGCGGGGTCGGTGGGCGCCAGCGCCTCGTAGTGCGCGCGCCGCGTGGTCTTGTGCTGGATGAACTCCTGCAGCGCTTCTTCGGTGTTCAGTGGTGAGGGTGCCAGCGCCACCCGCACGGGCGACGGGGTCTCGGTCATGGCATAGGTCTGGGCCTCGGCCCGGCCCGAGGCGTCCAGCAGCAGGCGCACGCGCCACAGACCCCGGGGATGCGCCTGGCGCACGGCTTCCAGCGCACCGTCGACCGCCGAAGGATCGAACACGTGGCCGAAGTGGGCCGCACTCTCGCGCAGGCGGTCGAGGTGGTGCGGCAGCAGCCAGTAGCGGCCGTGCTCCAGGCGCAGGGTTTCCAGCAGATCGAACGGCTCGCCGATGCGGTGCAGGTGGCGGCTCTTGGTCATGAGTTCTCTCCATTCGGCAGCGGGGTCGGCGCACACGGTCAGTCCGCTGCCGACGCCGTAGCGGGCGTGCCAGCCGTCGTCGCTGGCTCCGGAGCCCGGCCGGTGCAGGCAGACGGTGCGGATCGGCACGTTGAAGGTGGCGTGGCCGCCCGGCCGCACCACGCCGAGGGCGCCGCAGTAGAAGCCACGTGGCGCGTCTTCCAGCGCGGCGATGTGGTGCATGGCGCGGCGCTTGGGCGCGCCTGTGACGCTGCCGCAGGGAAAGAGCGCGTTCAGCACATCGCCGAGGGTGGTGTCGGGCCGGGCGGAGGCGGTGAGGGTGGAGGTCATTTGCCACACGGTGGGCCAGGCCTCCACCTCCAGCAGGCGGTCCACGCGCACGCTGCCGGTCTGGGCCAGACGGCCCATGTCGTTGCGCAGCAGGTCCACGATCATCACGTTCTCGGCCCGCTCCTTGTCGCTGGCCTGCAGTGCGTCGCGCGTGGCGCGGTCGAGTGCCGGGTCGCTCTCGCGCGCGGCCGTGCCCTTCATCGGGCGGCAGCACAGGCGCCCGCCCTGTGGACCGGGTTGCCAGTCGAAGAACAGTTCGGGCGAGGCGCTGAGCACCTGGCGCTCCCCATTGCCCAGCCGCAGCAGGTAGCCGCTGCCCTGGTGGCGCCGCAGCGCATCCATCCAGCCCGCGGGGTCTCCGCCCAGCGCGCCCTGCAGGGCCGTGGTGAGGTTGATCTGGTAACACTCGCCGGCCGCCATGGCCTGGCGAGCGGTGTCGGCCTGCTTCAGGTAGCGCGGGCGGTCCCAGTCCATGCGCCAGTCCACCGGGACCGGGGCTGGTGGTTCACCGGCGGGGACATCCAGAGGGGCGTCGTAGACGCCGAACCAGACCAGCGGCCAGCGGGGATCGGCGGGCCGCACGGACAGGGCCGGGTCGAACGCCGGGGCCGCTTCGTAGGCCAACCCGCCGACGCACCAGCGACCCGCCGCCGCATGAGCCTGCACTTGCTCGATGGCTGGCCGCACCTGGTCCAGCGACCAGGCCTCGATCACCGCGAGCGGTTGTTCAAAACGCAGCCGCAGCCGGGCGCCGGGCAGGGCTCCCGGCGCGGTGTCCGGGAAATCGAGGGAGGCGGTCAGCGGGGATCGGCGACTCAATGGTGGTGGCCGTGCGCACCGTGGGCGTGGCCGTGGGCGATCTCTTCGGCGCTCGCAGCCTTGACGTCCAGCACCTTGAGCTGGAAGGTCAGCGTCTGGCCGGCCAGCGGGTGGTTTCCGTCCAGGTGCACGGTGTCGCCCTTGATCTTCACGACCGTGAACACCTGGTGCCGGCCCTGGTCGTCGTGGCCTTCGAGCTGGCCGCCCACCTTGACGCCCGGCGGGAAGTCCTTCTTCGGAATGGTGGTGACCAGCGACTCGTCGCGTTCGCCGAAGGCATCGGCCGGCGCGAGCTTCACGGTGGTCTGGTAACCGGCCGCCTGGCCTTCCAGCGCCGCCTCGATGCCCGGCAGGGTGTTGCCATAGCCGCCATGCAGGTAGCTGCGCGGTGTCTTGCCATCTTCGAGCAGCTTGCCGCTGGCATCGCTGGCGCGGAAGGTGAGGGTGACGACGGTGTCTTTGGTGATGTTCATGGGATGGAATGGCAGGGTTTCAGACAAGGCTGTTCAGATGGCGCGCAAGCGAGGCCGGGTTCACAAAGGTGAGGTCGTACATGGCCGTGAGGCTGACAGCCTGTTCTTCCGTGATGTCGGTGGCGCAGATGATGAAGCGGCTCCGTTCCACTCCCAGACGCTTGCGAAGGCGCTGGTACTTGTCGATCTCGCGCCGGAACTCACCTGTCTTGCACTCGATGCAGATGGGATTCTGACCGGAGGGCAGCACCACGACATCCAGTTCGTGCATGTCCTCGTTGGGGAAAAGGACCTCCACACCACGGGCGCAGGAAAAACCCAGCTTTCTCGCTTTGAGGTGGTCCACCAGCTCCAGCAGCGCGAACCACTCGAGCCAGGCGCCTTCAAAGAACTGCCTGACCTTGGGCGCGGGCTGGAGTGAAAGCCGGATGACCTTTTCCTGCTTCTGATACTGGTATCGGGCAAACAGGGTGTGGCTGTAGAACTGGCGGCAGAGCGTCGTGAGTGCCAGCACGTCTTTCTGCGCGACGCCGGTCAGATCGATGTTCAGCCCGGTGTGGCTCTTGCGGTAGGACCAGGTGACGCGCTGGATCAGCTCGCCAAACAGCGCATGGTTTTTCCCCAGTTGCTGGGCGGCTTCATCGAAGTACCCGCTGGTGTCCACATTGCTGTGATCGAAGCGGGCTTCAATCTGTTTGGCCTTGAGCCAGCGCTCGATGGGCGCGTGCTGCGCGGCCGTAGCAAAGTTCTCCGTGTCGGTGTCCCCATCAGGTTCTTCCTGCTGAGCGGGCTGGCCCGCATTCGGGTCACCGTCGGTGGCCTGCCGCTCATCTGCCTGCAAGGCCCGAATCTCCCTCATGGCCGCGGCGTAGCGTTCGATCAGCTTCTGAACATAGAACACCGTGTCGAACACCGAGCACGGCGCCTGGCAGACGGCGCAGGCCACCTGCGTCCCTGCGACACCCGATTCGCTCACATGGCCGCATTTGTTGCAGCGATAAACCGGCATGCTTCCCCCCGAAGCGTTGTTGTCAGATGGGCTTCTTGTGCCCCGGGATCGATGTCAGCGCGCCGGGCGCACGGCGTTTTTCGGACGCCAGCCCTTGATCACGTCATCGTTGGTTTCGAGGTAAGGCCCGCCGATCAGGTCGATGCAATAGGGCACGGCGGCGAAGATGCCGTTGACGCGCGTGCTGCCGTCGGCGTTTTTCGCGCCTTCCAGCGTCTCGGCGATGGCCTTGGGCTGGCCCGGCAGGTTGATGATCAGGCTGCTGTCGCGGATCACGGCGACCTGGCGCGAGAGAATCGCCGTGGGCACGAAGGCCAGGCTGATCTGGCGCATCTGTTCGCCGAAACCGGGCATTTCCTTGTGCGCCACGGCCAGGGTGGCCTCGGGCGTCACGTCGCGTTTGGCGGGGCCGGTGCCGCCGGTGGTCAGCACCAGGGCGCAGCCGGCGTCGACCAGTTCGATCAGGGTCTGGCTGATGGTCGCCTGCTCGTCGGGGATCAGGCGCTCTTCGTAGGTGATCGGGTTCTTCAGCGCCTTGCCCAGCCACTCGCGCAGGGCCGGCAGCCCCTTGTCTTCGTAGACGCCGGTGCTGGCGCGGTCGCTGATGGAGACGATGCCGATGCGCACCGGGTCGAAGGATTCACTCATGGTCGTCTTCTGCAGAGGTGGGTTCGTCGGTGTCGTCGCGGCTCAGCGCGGCGCGCACCAGCTGGAAGATCTCGCGGTAGGCCTTGCCGTGGCGCGGGGCCTCGCCGGGGCGTTCGGTCACGCCCTGGGCATCCTTGCGGGCCTGGCGGATCAGGGCGCGCAGCTGCTGCACGTCGGTCTCGGGCGCGGCCTGCATCCAGTCGGTGAGCGCGCCGTCGTCGGCGATCAGGCGGTCGCGCCACTGCTCGGCCTGGTGCAGGGCCAGGGTTTCGCGGGCCGAGGGCTTGCGCTGTTCTTCGAGCGCGGCTTCGATGGCGGCGACCGTGTCCTCGTCCAGCTTGCGCATGAGCTTGCCGATGAACTGCATCTGGCGGCGCTTGCCCTCGAAGTTGGTGATGCGTTTGGCTTCCACCAGCGCGTCGATCAGCTTGTCGTCGATGCCCTCGTGCTGTTCGCGCAGCCGGGTCATGAGGTCGCTGCGCAGGGTCAGCAGGCTCTCGCCCAGCGACTGCAGGTGGTCGCTGTGTTTCTTGAGGTCGGTCTTGCTCATGTCGACCGAACCCTTGAGTTCGCGTTTGAGTTCGAGGTCCAGTTCGCTGCCGATGGCGACGAAATGGCCGCGGACGAAGTAGCCTTTTGTGGGTTTGCGGGACATGGGGAAGGGGGAAAGAGGGCGGCAAGTATCATAGCCGCCGACATGAAAAACACCCCCACCGCCCCCGTTTCCACCCCGTCCGATCCCTCCGCACCGCTGGCCGGGTTCCAGTATTCGCGCAGCCGCTTCGAGGAGGTGGTGGACCTCGCGCTGGCCGAAGCGAAGCGTCTCGGGGCGGCGGATGCGGCCGCCGAGGTCTCGGAAGGCGCTGGCCTGAACGTCAGCGTGCGCAAGGGCGAGCTGGAGAACGTCGAGCGCAACCGCGACAAGTCGCTGGGCGTGACGGTCTATCTGGGCCGCCGCCGCGGCAACGCCTCGACCTCCGACTTCTCGCCCGGGGCGGTGCGCCAGACTGTGCAGGCCGCCTACGACATTGCGCGCTTCACCGCCGAGGACCCGGTGGCCGGCCTGCCCGACCCCGAGGACATCGCCGACCGCTACCCCGACCTGGATCTGTTCCACCCCTGGGCGGTCACGTCCGACGAGGCGGTCCGGCTCGCGCTGGCCTGCGAACAGGCGGCGTTTGCCACCAGCAGGAAGATCAGCAACAGCGAGGGCGCGAGCGTCTCGGCCCAGCAGTCACACTTCTTCACCGCCCACATGCGCGGCGGCGAGCGCGACCAGCCCGGCATCTTCAGCGGCGGCTACGCCAGCTCGCGCCACAGCCTGTCGGTGGCGCCGATCGCCGGCCGGGGCGCCCACATGCAGCGCGACTACTGGTACAGCTCGGTGCGTGCGCCGCAGGACCTGGCCACGCCCGAAGCCGTGGGCCGCTACGCCGCCGAGCGTGCGCTCTCGCGCCTGAACGCCCGCAAGATCCCGACCATCGAATGCCCGGTGCTGTTCGAGTCGCCGCTGGCCGCCGGACTGCTGGGCGCCTACGTGCAGGCCACCAGCGGCGGTGCGCTCTACCGCAAGACCACCTTCCTGGCCGACAGCCTGGGCAAGAAGGTGATGGCGCCGCACCTGGACATCGTCGAGGACCCGCACATCGTGGGCGGCAAGGGCAGTGCGCCGTTCGACGACGAAGGCGTGAAGACGGTGCGCCGCAAGGTGCTGTCGGCCGGCAAGGTGCAGGGCTACTTCCTCTCCACCTACTCGGCGCGCAAGCTGGGCATGCGCACCACCGGCAACGCGGGCGGATCGCACAACCTCACGCTGTCCAGCCGCCTGACGCAGTCGGGCGACGACCTGGACGCCATGCTGAAGAAGCTGGGTCGCGGCCTGTTCGTCACCGAGCTGATGGGCCAGGGTGTGAACTACGTGACCGGCGATTACTCGCGCGGCGCGTCGGGCTACTGGGTCGAGAACGGCGAGATTGCGTTCCCGGTGCAGGAAATCACCATCGCCGGCAACCTCAAGGACATGCTCAAGGGCATTGAGGCGGTGGGTGCCGATGTGTACAACTATGGCTCCAAGACCGTTGGTTCGATCCTGATCAACCGCATGAAGGTCGCCGGGAGCTGATCCTGATCCGGCCCGAGGCGCTTGCGGTCGTGGCCGCCGCCAGCTGGGCGGTGTCCAGTCTCTTCTCCGCGCCGCCGGCGCAGCGCCTGGGGGCGTTTGCCTTCAGCCGCTGGCGCATGCTGTTCGCCAGCGCCATCCTCTGGGCGCTGGCCCTGGCCGGCGGCGGCTGGCGCGATCTGGACGCCGCTGCGGTCGGCCTGCTGGGCCTCTCGGGCGTGGTCGGCATCTTCATCGGCGACACCGCGCTGTTCGCCTGCATGAACCGCCTCGGCCCGCGCCGCTCGGGCGTGCTGTTCGCCACCCACGCGATGTTCTCGGCGCTGCTGGCCTGGTTGTTCCTCGGCGAGCTGATCCAGGGCTGGGCACTGGTGGGCAGTGCGCTGCTGGTGGGCGGCGTGATGATGGCCGTGCTCTGGGGCAAGCGAGAGGATGAGTCGCACGGCTGGGAACAGACGCGCGGCCGCTTGCTGATCGGCGTGGGGCTGGGCCTGGTCGCGGCCCTGTGCCAGTCGGTCGCGACGCTGATGCTCAAGCCGCTGATGGCCACCGGCATCGACGCGGTCAGCGCCTCGGCGGTGCGCATGAGCCTGGCGCTGGCGGCGCACGGCCTGCTGCTGGCCTCGGGCTGGCCGGGCGCTCGGGCCAAACAGCCACTGCGTGTGCGCGATGCACTGCTGACCTTCCTGAGTGCCGCCGTGGCGATGGCGCTGGGCATGACCCTGATCCTCTATGCCATGCGCCACGGCCAGGCCGGCCTGGTCGCGATCTTCTCGTCGGTCACGCCGGTGCTGCTGCTGCCGCTGCTGTGGGCGGTCTACCGCCGGCGGCCGGCCGCGGGGGCCTGGCTCGGGGCGGCGCTGGCGGTGGCGGGCACGGCGCTCATCCTCGCCCGTTCCTAGCGGTCCGAGGTCACTTCTTGCGCTGCACCACCAGGTTGCGGCGCGCGTCTTCCGGGTAGGCGAAGGTCACCGCGCCGTTCCTCACCTTGCCCATGACCAGCATGTTGGGCGTGACGGCGTCCTTGTCGTCGGCGCTGAAGGGCTTCTCGTAGGTCGAGACCACGCCGTAGTACACGCGCGGGATGTTCTCCAGCGCGGCCTTGACCGCGGGGCCGGTGAACTTGCCGTCGCGGATCGAGAACAGCGCATAGGTCAGCAGGTAGGTGCTGTCGTAGGACTGCGCCGCCGCCATGGGCACGGCAATCTTGTGCTTGTACTTGCGCTGGTAGGCGGTGAGGAAGGCGGCCCGGCGCTCGTTGCTCGGCTCGGCGATGAAGGTCTGGGCCATCAGCGCACCGTCGGCCGCGGCCTTGGCGCCGTCGATGAAGAACGGAAAGGACAGCGGCCAGGCGCCGACCTGCGGCGCGTCCCACTTGAGGTCGCGCATGCCGTTGGCGATGGTCGCGTTCTCCGGTCCGACGGTGTAGCTGAACACCACATTGGCGCCGGCGTCGCGCGCGGCGGCCAGCTCCTTGCCCAGGTCCTTCACGCCCAGCGGGAAGCGCGCCACGTACACCGGCTTGAGCTGCTTGGCCGCCAGCGCCGCCTCCACGTCCTTCATGCCGGCTTCGCCGTAGCCGGTGGTGTCGGCAAAAATCGCGACCTTGGTCCAGCCGCGTTTGACCAGATCGCCGACCACAAAGGGCGCCTGGATCGCGTCGCGCGCGGAAGTGCGGAAGATGTAGCTCTGCGGCGCCGGGAACTTGGCTGTCAGCGGCGTGCCGGTGGCGCAGGGGATGATCAGCGGCAGCTGACCGTTCTGGAACACGTCCAGCGACTTGGCGGCCACGCCGGTGTTGCAGAAGCCGATGGTGGCGATCACGCCCTCTTTGGCCAGTTCCTGCGAGCCCTTCAGGCCCACGTCCGGGTTGCCCTGGTCGTCCTTGACCACCAACTCCAGTGGGCGACCCAGGTAGCCGCCGACGGCATTGATCTCTTCGACTGCCAGCTGCACGCCGTGCAGCATGGGGTTGCCGAAGTCGGACGAGGGGCCGCTGAACGGCCCGATGACGCCAATGCGCACCGGCTGGGCGGTTGGCGCCTGGGCCAGCGCCAGGCCGGCGGCGCACAGGCCGAGGGCCAGGGTCAGACGGGAGAACAGAACTCGCATGGGGCACCTCCGGAAAAGTGCCGCGAGTGTAGGAACGCAGCTGTCGCCAGCCTGACCCGGTTTACCCTGAAAGGCCGCCGGGTGTTCAGCGTCCTGTCAGCTTGCCAGCGCGGCCTTGACGGCGGCGGACACTTGGCCCATGTCGGCCTTGCCGGCCAGCTTGGCTTTGACGGCACCCATGACCTTGCCCATGTCGCCCGGGCCCTTCGCGCCCAGCGCGCTCACGATGGCCTGGACCTCGGCGGCGATTTCGTCGGCCGACAGGCGGGCCGGCAGGTAGGCCTCCAGCACCACCAGCTCGGCCGCTTCCTTGGCCGCCAGGTCGGCGCGGCCGCCCTGTTCGAAGGCGGTGATCGAGTCCTTGCGCTGCTTGACCATCTTGTCGATGACGGCGATCACGGCCGCGTCGTCCAGCTCGATGCGCTCGTCCACTTCCTTCTGCTTCATGGCCGCGGTCAGCAGGCGGATGGTGCCCAGGCGCTCGCTGTCCTTGGCGCGCATCGCGGCCTTCATGTCGTCGGTGATCTTCTCTTTGAGGCTCATGGTGTGTTCCCGTGGATGTTCTGGAAAACCCGTGATTCTCTCAAACCTGTTCCAGCGCCAGCAGCTCGTCGACCGTCTGGCGGCGGCGGACCAGGCGGCGGCTGTCGCCGTCCACCAGCACCTCGGCCGCCAGCGGGCGGCTGTTGTAGTTGCTGGACATGGAGGCGCCGTAGGCGCCGGCGTCGTGCAGCACCAGCAGGTCGCCGACCTTGGCCTGCGGCAGCGCGCGCGTCAGCACCACACCGCCCTCGGCCTGGGTGAACACATCGCCCGATTCGCACAGCGGGCCGGCGACCACGGTCTCGACCGTCGGTCGCGGCGTGTCGTCGGCGGGGATCAGGCCCATGCCGTGGAAGGCGCCGTACATGGAGGGACGCATCAGGTCGGAGAAGCCGGCATCCACCAGGGTGAAGCGGTTCGACCCCATGGGCTTGGTGGCTCGCACCTCGGTCACCAGCACGCCAGCCTCGGCCACCAGGAAGCGGCCGGGCTCCAGTTCCAGGTGCACCGCGTGGCCCAGGTGGGCGGCGATGGCGCGGCGCGCATGGTCCCAGAGGCTGAAGTAGTGCGCGGTGTCGATGCGCGGCTCGCCTTCGCGGTAGGGGATGGACAGGCCGCCGCCCGCCGAGATGGCTTGCAGGTCGATTCCACCAACGTCCGTGGCGCGCTTCACCAGCTGCACCATGGCGTGGCAGACCTCCTGCAGGTGGGCGTAGTCCACGCCGGAGCCGATGTGCATGTGCAGACCCACCAGCGTCAGGCCGTGCTGCTTCACGGCCGCCAGCGCATCGTCCAGCTCGGCGTGCCAGATGCCGTGCTTGCTGTGTTCGCCGCCGGTGTTGGTCTTGTTGCTGTGGCCGTGGCCGAAGCCGGGGTTGATGCGCAGCCACACGGCATGGCCGGGCGAGACCGCGCCCAGCTGGTGCAGCATGTCGATGGAGCCGGCGTTGACCGGCACACAGTGCTCGACCACGGTGGCCAGGGTGGCGTGGTCGAACAGGTCGGCGGTGAAGACGATGCCCGAGGCGCCCTGCGCGTCCAAGTCGGCGGTGTAGCCGGCGGCCAGGGCGCGCAGGATCTCGCCGCGCGAGACCGAGTCCACCAACACGCCCTGCTCACGCATCAGGCGCAGCAGGTGGATATTGGAGTTGGCCTTCTGCGCGAAGCGGATGGTGTCGAAGGCGCGCAACTCGGCGATGCGGGCGCGGATGGTGGCGGCGTCGTAGACCCACAGCGGGGTGCCGTGCTGGCGGGTGAGGGACTGGAGGAGGGCGTCGGAGAAGGGGTTCATGGGCGCCGATGATCCCGGTTCTTCTCATATTCAGCAATGCCAGATAATTCACTGTCAATTCATTTTTGATATGAAGCTGAGCCACCGCCAGATCGACTTCTTCCGCGCCGTCATGGGTACGGGCCACGTCACGCGCGCGGCCGAACTGCTGCACACCTCGCAGCCCACGGTCAGCCGCGAACTGGCGCGGCTGGAGCAGGTGCTGGGCTTTGCCTTGTTCGAGCGCGTGAAGGGGCGGCTCAAGCCCACGGTGCGGGCGTTGGCGCTCATGGACGAGGTCGAGCAGTCCTATGTGGGGCTGGAGCGCATCGCCGCCACGGCCGTGGCGCTCAAGGGCTACGCCCACGGCCGGCTGCAGTTGGCCTGCCTGCCCGCGCTCTCGCACGCCTTGCTGCCGGACGCGGTCCGGCGCTTTGCCCTGAAGCAGCCGGCGGCGGCGGTGGGCCTGACACCGATCGAGTCGCCGCAGCTGGAGGCGGCGCTGTCGGAGCAGCGTTTCGATCTGGGCCTGAGCGAGCGCCACGAGGCGCCGGCCGCCTGCACACTGGACACGCTGCTGGTGGCCGACGAGGTGGCGGTGCTGCCGGCCAGCCATGCGCTGGCGCAGAAGCCGGTGTTGGCGCTGGCCGACTTCGCGGGCCAGTCCTTCATCAGCTTCGCGCCGGCCGACCCCTACCGCCAGCAGGTGGACGCGCTGTTCGACGCGGCGGGCGTGGCGCGCGCCCTGAGGCTGGAAACGCCCAGCGCGGTGTCGGTCTGCGCCCTGGTGCGCCAGGGGCTGGGGCTGGGCATTGTCAACCCGCTGACGGCGCTGGAACTGGCGGGCAGTGGGGCGGAAGGGGGGCTGGTGGTGCGGCCGCTGAGCGTGAGCATCCCGTTCCACGTGGCGCTGATCCGACCGAGTTGGCGCACCGAACACCCGCTGCGCGCCGAATTCGAGGCCGCGCTGGCCGAGGCGGCCGGGGCCTTGAAAACCCGCCTGACATCGGCCACGCAGGCGTAAAAAAACCCGCGCGGCGTCCCGGGCGGGTTCTTGTCGAAGCGACTGATGAATCAGTACAGCTTCTTCGGCAGCTGCATGCTGCGCACGCGCTTGTAGTGGCGCTTGACGGCGGCGGCCTTCTTGCGCTTGCGCTCGGCGGTCGGCTTTTCGTAGAACTCGCGGGCGCGCAGGTCGGTCAGCAGACCCAGTTTTTCGATGGTGCGCTTGAAGCGGCGCAGGGCGACGTCAAACGGCTCGTTGTCTTTAACGCGGATGGTGGTCATTAGCTAATGGTTCCAAATGTGCGGGCAGAGGATGGACGGGAAGATCGGGCCCGGCCTTCGTACCAGCGGTTTTCCCCGTCTGAAAACTAGTATTGGCCGACGGGGTTTTGCCAGCAAAGCCTTGGATTATAGCGTTTTGGGTGCTCTTCACAAGCTGGAAGCGCAGGCGTGTGCGCTGGCCCAGGCCCACTGGAAGTTGTAACCGCCCAGCCAGCCGGTCACGTCCACCACCTCTCCGATGAAGTACAGGCCCGGCTGCTTCGACTCCATGGTCTGCTGCGACAGGTCGCGGGTGTCCACGCCGCCCAGCGTCACCTCGGCCTTCTTGTAGCCCTCGGTGCCGGTGGGCACCAGCTCCCAGCGCGCCAGGCGCTCGGCCAGCCGGGCCAGCGCCTTGTCGCTGCATTCGGCCACCGGGCGCTGCCAGTCGGCGTCCTGCGCCACCCAGGCCTCGGCCAGGCGGGACGGCACCCACTGCGCGAGTTCGTTGACCAGCAGCTTGCGCGAGCGCTGCTTGGCCTCGGCCAGCGCGGCGGGCAGGTCGACCTCGGGTGCCAGGTTGATGCGGATCGGCGTGCCTGGCTGCCAGTAGCTGGAGATCTGCAGCACCGCCGGGCCGGAGAGGCCGCGGTGGGTGAACAGCAGGTCTTCGGCGAAGACGGTGCGGTGCTTTTTGTCGCCGGTTTCGATGAGAACGGGCAATGCAAGGCCTGCTAGACCCGCGTAAGGCGCCCAGCCGGCGCCGTCGAAGGTCAGCGGCACCAGGCCGGGTCGTGGCTCCACGGTGCGCAGGCCGAACTGCTTCGCCACGCGGAAACCGAAGTCGGTCGCGCCGATGGCCGGGATCGACAGGCCGCCGGTGGCGATCACCACCTTGCGCGCCTGCACCGGCCCGCGGTCGGTGTCCAGTTCGTAGCCACCGTCGGCCGTGGTGCGCAGGTCCTTCACGCTGCAGGGCTGCCAGCGCGCCACGCCGCCCGCCGCGCATTCGGCCAGCAGCATGTCGATCAGGTCGCCGGCCGAGCGGTCGCAGAAGAGTTGTCCCTTGTGCTTTTCGTGGAACGGGATGCCGTGCTTCTGCACCAGGGCGATGAAGTCGGCCGGCGTGTAGCGCGAGAGCGCCGAGCGGCAGAAGTTCGGGTTCTCGCCGACGAAGTGCTTGTGCGGCTGGCGCACGTCGATGTCGAGGTTGGTGAAGTTGGCCCGGCCGCCGCCCGAGATGCGGACCTTCTCCGCCACCTTCTCGCTGTGGTCCAGCAGCAGCACCTTCAGGCCGCGCTGGCCCGCGAGGCCCGCGCAGAACAGGCCGGCCGCACCGGCGCCGACGATCACCACATCGAAGGTCTGCACCCGCTCAGCCTTTCCAGACGAAGGGGAACTTCACCTGCTGCCAGAACCCGTCGGGCACGTAGTCGCCCAGCACGCCGTACTGCGCCGGCCATTCGCGGTCGCTCTTGACGGCGGTGCCGAACAGGTGGTCGAGGAAGGCGAAATGCGCTGCGTAGTTTTTGTCCAGCGCCTCCTGGTCCTGACTGTGGTGCCAGTGGTGGAAGTTGGGCGTCACGATCACATGGCGCAACGGCCCCAGGCGCACGCTGACGTTTGCGTGGTTGAACACGGCCTGGAAGCCGACCACGATGATGTAGGCGTCGATCACGTCCTTGGAGAAGCCCAGGGTGAAGATGGGCGCCAGCACCAGGGTGCGGGTGATCAGGATTTCAATGACGTGCTGGCGCGAGCCGGCCATCCAGTCCATGTGCTTGGCGCTGTGGTGCACCGCGTGCAGGCGCCAGAGCAGCGGCACCTCGTGGTAGGCGCGGTGCGTCCAGTACTGCACCAGGTCGGCCACCAGGATGATCAGTGGCAACGCGACCCAGAACGGCAGCGCCGCGACCCAGCCGCGGATGCCGTCGCTGGCGGCCCAGCCGAACAGCTTGTGCACCAGCAGGTTGGTGGCCAGCAGCATGAAGCCGATCAGCATGTGGTTGACGATGAAGTGCTGGAAGTCGGTCTGCCACTCGGGGCGGAACACCGGCTGGTCCTTGCGCAGGCCGAACAGCTTCTCGATGAAGATGAAGATCAGCGCCGAGCCCAGCAGGTCGAGGATGAACCAGTCCAGGCCGATGTAGGGCGTGTGGTCGGGGAAGTTGGGGTCCACCTCCACCTGGTGGCCGCCCAGCAGGGCCGACACCAGCACCAGGGCAAATGCCGAGGCGGCCAGCCAGGGCGCGCGACGGAACACCAGGTTCACCAGGCTCAGCGCGCCCGCGACCACCAGCGACCAGAACAGCAGCTGGCGCATCAGCGCCACGTCGTAGCTCTTGCGCAGCTCGGGTGTGGTCAGGTACTCGGGGAAGTGGAAGGCCATCACGCCGAGGAAGCACAGGCAGGCCAGGGTCAAGGCGATGACGCCGGTGACCATGCCGCGGCCCGTGTGCAGGCTGCCGTGGCTGTCCACGAAACGCTTGAGTTTGTTGATCACGGGCATCCTCCGCCAGCGGCCTTGGCCGCACCTTGTGTGGGTGTGCGCGGAGTGTAGCGAGGCAAACCCCCGCGGCCGGTACTCAGGCGGCTCGCAGGGCCTGCGAGCCCGCCGGCTGCGCCACGGCCGCGATGCCGCGCACCACGTCGCCGACGACGATCACCGAGGGGCTGCCCAGGCCTTCGCGCGCCAGCGTGTCGGTGAGCGTGCCCAGCGTGCCCACCGCGTGGCGCTGCTGCGGCAAGCTGGCGTGCTGGACGATGGCCAGCGGCGTGTCGGCCGGCAGGCCGGTGAGCAGGTCGGACTGGATCTGCGCGGCACTGGAGACGCCCATGTAGATCACCAGGGTCAGCTTCGCGTCGCGCGCGGTGGCGGCGAGCTGCTGCCAGTCGGTGCCGCGAGATTCGTGTGTGATGCCGGGTTTGGCGTGGCCGGTGATGAACACCACGCCGTGCGCGTGATCGCGGTGCGTCAGCGGAACGCCCAGCGAGGTCAGGCCGGCCAGGCCGGACGTGATGCCGTTGATGACCTGCACCGCGATGCCGGCTTCGCGCAGGTGTTCGACCTCTTCACCACCGCGGCCGAAGATGAAGGGGTCGCCGCCCTTGAGGCGCACCACCACCTCGCCTTCGCGTGCGGCCATGATCATCAGCTTCTCGATGAAAGCCTGCGGCGTGCTCTTGCAACCACCGCGCTTGCCCACGTACACGATGCGCGCGCTCGGGGATGCATGGGCCAGCACGCCGTCGCCCACCAGGTCGTCCACCAGCAGCACTGTGGCCGCGGCAATCGCCTTGGCGGCCTTGATGGTGAGCAGATCCGGGTCACCCGGTCCGGCGCCCACGAGGGTGACGGTGCCGGGGTGGAACTGGCTTTCGGAGGTGATGATGGCGGCGGGCATGTTCATGGTGTGCTGACCGCGGCGACGCGGTTTGTCTCTGGTGTGGCAGGGCGAGAGACTTCTTGCAGGATGTGTGCCACCTGCAGGGCGATGGGGGCGGGCACGGGCAGGCGGCCGCTCAGCACGCCGCGGATGTAGGCGGCGGTGGCGTCGGCCGAGATGTCCTTGGGCAGGTCGGGTAGGGCCGCCAGCGAACCTTCCTGCGCAGCCTGCAGCAGGTGGCGCTCGCCGTCGCGGAAGGCGTCCATCTGCGGCGTGCGCCGCGGATCGGCCACGGGCTCGCCTTCGGTGCCGCGCAGCAGCAGGGCGTGCGCGCCGACCAGCGCGAAGGTGTCGGCCATGGACACCGCGTATTCGGGGTGGGTGTAGCTGCCCACGATCAGCGCGCGGCCTTCGCAGGGGTTCATCAGCTTGACCAGGCTGTGCGCGGGGTTGCGCAGGCCAACGGCGCGGCGCACGTCCAGCAGGCGCTTGAGGCCAGGGTGCAGCACCTCGGTGGGCACGAAGGCGCACTCACCCCGGCCCAGCGGGCCGACCGCCGAACGGGCCGGCTGGCCCAGCGCGGCGAACACCGCCTCGCTGGTCACGCGCCGGTCTTCGGTGGCCGTGCCGTGCACCAGCACCGCCGCGCCTTCGCGCGCGAGCAGCAGCGCCAGCAGGGGCGTGAGCACCGGCAGTTTGCGTGCACCGTTGTAGCTCGGCAGCACCACGGTGGTGAGCCCGTTGTCAGGGGTGCGCTGCAGGCGGGCATGCGTGGCGTCGAGGAAGCCGGCCATCTCGTCGGGCGTTTCGCCCTTGATGCGCATGGCCAGGCAGAAGCCACCAACCTCCAGGTCGGTCACGGCGCCGTCCAGCACCTGGCCGAACAGGTCGGTGGCTTGCTCACGGCTGAGCGAACGGGCGCCATCCTTGCCGCGCCCGATCTCCTTGATGTAGTGGCTGATGCTCATGGGCCGCCATTGTCCGCGAGGTCAGATGACTGCGGGTTATATGGCTACCAGGGACGCAGGGACGGCTTTCACCAGCCGCCGCAGTTCCGGGATGCAGGAGCCGCAGTTGGTGCCGCACTTGAGCTGGGCTTGCAACCCTGCCAGTCGCTGATCCTCGGTGCCGTTGCAGCGGGGGAGTTCCGCGCGGATCGCGTCTTCGCCGACGTTGAAGCAGGTGCAGACCTGGGGGCTTTTCGCGACCACGGCCACCGGGGCCGATGCCCCGGGCATCAGCAGCAGGCGGCCGTAGCGGCCGGCGGGCAGCTCGTCCTGCAGCAAGGTCTTGATCCAGCCCTCGGCGCTGGTATCGCCGGCGAGCAGGAAGGCTTCGAGCGTGATGTCGTCACCGCTGCGCTGCAGGCGTGCGCTGCGGCGCTGCTGGCGTCGCTTGTCGGCGTAGCGCAGCGTGTCGGCGGTGGCCAGGCCCAGCAGGGCCTCGATGCGCTCCACCAGCGCCGGCTCGGGCGCTTCGTGTGCGGCGGCGCGCAGCAACACGCCGGTGCGTTCGCGGCCGAAGGGCACGCAGGACGCGAACTCGAACGAGGGCATCAGCCGGCGCAGTTCGGTCAGTGCCGTCAGCGCCGAGGCCTCGGGCAGCCAGGCCAGGCCCAGCAGGGTCCAGGGCAGTTCGGCCTTGAGCACCTTGACCGCCGCATGCTTGAGTTCGGGCTGTTTGGACGTGGGGCAGTAGGCCGAGGTGGTGAGGGCGTTGACGCCGGCCAGCGGCTCGCCCTGGCTGCTGCGGCCGCTCAAGTACTCGGGGCCCCAGTGCATGGCGATGAAGGCCTGCGTGGTGTGGACCGTGCGCGAGCCCTGCACCGGCAGCACGATGGAGCCGCGCTTGCTGGTGACGTGCACCAGCTCGCCGTCCTTGAGGCCGCGGCGCTCCATGTCCTGCGGGTTCATCTGCACCGCGGGTTCGGCCACATGGCCGAACAGGCGGCCGATGGTGCCGGTGCGCGTCATGCCGTGCCAGTGGTCGCGCAAGCGGCCGGTGGTCAGCGAGAAGGGAAAGCGCGATTCGCGCACCTCCGCGGTGGGCTGGTAGCGCAGGGCAGCGAACTTGGCCTTGCCGTCGGCGGTGGGGAACACGCCGTCTTCGTACAGCCTTGCCTGGCCGCTGGCCTCGCCCTCGCGCAGCGGCCAGCTCTGCGGGCCGCGCTGCTCCAGCATGGCGTAGCTCAGGCCGGTGATGTCGAGATCGCGGCCGCGGGTGGATTCGCGGTGTTCGTTCCAGATCGCTTCGGGCGTCTCGTAGGGGAAGAGGGTGGGCTGGCCGGGGCGCAGCTGTGCTTCCAGGCGGCGCGCCACATCGACGGCGATGCGCCAGTCGTGCCGCGCCTCACCGGCGGCGGGCACGGCGGCGCGCACGCGGCTGATGCGGCGTTCGCTGTTGGTGACGGTGCCTTCCTTCTCGCCCCAGGTGGTGGCGGGCAGCAGCAGGTCGGCGAAGTCGCAGGTGGCGGCGGTGGCGAAGGCTTCCTGCACCACCACGAATTCGGCGCGCTGCAGGGCGCGGCGCACCGTGGCCTGGTCGGGCATGGACTGCGCCGGGTTGGTGCACGCGATCCACAGCGCCTTGATCTCGCCGTCGGCGGCGGCCTGGAACATCTCCACCGCGGTCTTGCCGGGCTTGGACGGCACATCGGCCACGCCCCAGAGCGCGGCCACTTCGGCGCGGTGCGCGGGGTTGGCCAGGTCGCGGTGGGCGGACAGCAGGTTGGCCAGGCCACCGACCTCGCGCCCGCCCATGGCGTTGGGCTGGCCGGTCAGGCTGAAGGGGCCAGCGCCGGGCTTGCCGATCTGGCCGGTGGCCAGGTGCAGGTTGATCAGGCTGGCGTTCTTGGCGGTGCCGCTGCTGCTCTGGTTCAGGCCCTGGCAGTACAGGCTGAGCGTCGGTCGGCGATGTGCGAACCCCTGGCCGTCAAGGCCAGCGAACCACCTTGCGGCCTTGAACAGGTCTTCTTTGGGGATGCCGCAGGTCTGCGCCACCACATCGGGCGTGCAGTCGCGCACCAGCGCCTTCAGTTCGTCGAAGCCGTTCGTGTGCGCAGCGATGTAGGCGTTGTCGGTCCAGCCTTCCCACAGCATCACGTGCAGCAGGCCGTGGAACAGCATCACGTCGGTGCCCGGCAGCAGGGGCAGATACAGGTCGGCCAGTTCGGCGGTGTCGGTGCGGCGCGGGTCGGCCACGATCACCTTCATGCCTGGGTTCTTCTGCTTCGCTGCCTCGATGCGGCGGAACAGGATGGGGTGGGCGTAGGCCGCGTTGCTGCCGACGATGAACAGGCATTGCGCGTGGTTCACGTCGTCGTAGCAGGCGGGCGGCGCGTCAGCGCCCAGCGTGGCCTTGTAGCCGGCCACCGCGCTGCTCATGCACAGGCGCGAATTGGTGTCGACGTTGTTGGTGCCGATGAGGCCCTTGGCCAGCTTGTTGAAGACGTAGTAGTCCTCGGTCAGCAACTGGCCGCTGAGGTACAGGCCCACCGCGTCGGGGCCGTGGTCGCGCACGATGCGGCCGAACTCGCCGGCCACGCGGTCCAGCGCCGCGTCCCAGCCCATGGTCACCGGCGCCTGGCCGCGCTGCAGCCGCTGCATGGGTTGCAGCAGGCGGGTCTGGCGCGTGATGGCGGGCGTGGCCGTCAGGTGCAGCGTGCTGCCCTTGGTGCAGAGCTTGCCGAAGTTCGCGGGGTGATCCGGGTCGCCGCGCACACCGGTGATCTGCGGCCCATCGGATTCGATGATGACGCCGCAGCCCACACCACAGTACGGGCAGGTGGAGCGGGTTTCGGTCATGGGCTCAGGCCTTGGCGGTGCGGCGGGCGGGGCCGGCGATCGGACGCTCCAGGTCGGTCGCGTGCGACGCGAGCTGCGTGGCGTCCAGGAACACCTGGCCGTTCTCCACCTTCACGCTGAACCTGGGCGTGCAGCCCTCATCGGGCGCCGACGCCTGGCCGTCGCACAGGCCGATGGTCCAGTTGTGCAGCGGGCAGGCCACGTGGGTGCCGAAGACGATGCCTTGCGACAGCGGGCCGCCCTTGTGCGGGCAGCGGTCGAGCAGGGCGAAGACTTCGTCCTGGTCGTTGCGGAAGATCGCGACGTCCAGGCCCTGGTCGCGCGCCACGCGGCGCGAGCCGAGCACGGGGATGTCGTCAACCTGGCAGATGGGGGTCCATTGGCTCATGTTCATGGGGCTTTCTCTGTAATCAGGACTTCAGGTTGGCGTAAAGCTCGGTGACGCGGTCCATCACGCTGAGCAGGTTCTCGCTGGTGACAAACACGTCCGACATCGGCTTGGCGGAGGCGGCGGCACCCGACTGGACGCGCTGCAGGGCCTGGTCGAAGAAGAACCACTGGCCGTCGGCCAGGCTCAGTTCGTCGCGGATGCGGGCGGTGGCTTCGGGTGCGTCGCGCAGCATGGTCATGGCGGCGAGGAACTCGGTGCGGGCCTTGCCGATCTCGGTCACCGCGGCCGACGGGTCGACCGGCAGCGTGGCGGCGTAATAGAACTTGGCCATGCGCTGAGAGAGCATGCGCTGGCGGCCGGCGACGTTGACCAGCTTGCCGACCGGGCGGCCCATGACCGCCTCGTACTGCTGGGTGCCCTGGTGGGCCAGGGCCAGCACGCGGGCATCGGCCTTGAGCACGGCGGGCGCGGTGGCGCGCGTCGGGGCGGCGCCCACCAGGGTGCCCTTGTAGTCGCTCCAGGCGCCCTCCAGCGCGGTGTAGGTCTCGCGGATCTCGGGGCTGGGCGAGAACGCCTTGAGCTCGGCCAGCTGGCGGTCGAACAGGGCCATGGACTTGTCGAGCACGGCCTGGGCCGACCGGCCCTCGGTCTGGTGCACCAGGGCCAGCCAGGCCTTGCCCATGCGCTGCGACAGCATGCGCTGGCGGCCGGCCTTGTTGATGGCGTCGGCGATGTCGACCACCTGGGCGCGCAGGCCCAGCGGCGCGGCGCCAGCCAGGATGAGCAGATCGCGTCGTTTCATGGCCGCTCCTCAGGCCTTGACGACGGCCACGGGTTCGAACTGGCGCGTGTCAACGGCGGCTTCTGGGAAGTCGAACCAGGGGTCGGGCTCGCCGTCGAGCGCGAACTGCAGCTGTTCCCACAGTGCCTTGCGGCCGGCCGCGTCGTCCAGGATGCGCTTCTTGATGTAGTCCAGGCCCACGCGGTTGACGTAGTGCACCGTGCGCTCCAGGTACCAGCCTTCCTGGCGGTACAGCTCGCAGAAGGCGCCGGTGTATTCCATGACCTCCTCGGCCGTTTTCACCTTGACAAGGAAGTGCGCCACCTCGGTCTTGATGCCGCCGTTGCCGGCGATGTACATCTCCCAGCCCGAGTCGACGCCGATCACGCCGACGTCCTTGATGCCGGCCTCGGCGCAGTTGCGCGGGCAGCCGCTGACAGCGAACTTGACCTTGTGCGGCGCGTACATGCGCCACATGGCCTTCTCCAGGTCCTTGCCCATCTGGGTCGAGTCCTGGGTGCCCATGCGGCACCACTCTGACCCGACACAGGTCTTCACCGTGCGCAGCGCCTTGGCGTAGGCGTGGCCGCTGGGCATGCCGATGTCACGCCAGACGTTGACCAGGTCTTCCTTCTTCACGCCCAGCAGGTCGATGCGCTGGCCGCCGGTCACCTTGACGGTCGGGATCTTGTACTTGTCCACCGCGTCGGCGATGCGGCGCAGCTCGTCGGCCGTGGTCTCGCCGCCCCACATGCGCGGGATCACCGAATAGGTGCCGTCCTTCTGGATGTTGGCGTGCGAGCGCTCGTTGATGAAGCGGCTCTGCGGGTCGTCCTTGGCCTGCTTGGGCCAGGTGCTGATGAGGTAGTAGTTGATGGCCGGGCGGCAGGTGGCGCAGCCGTTGGGCGTCTTCCAGCCCAGGGCGCTGAAGGTGTCGGCGATGGTCAGCAGCTTGTCGTTGCGGATCGCGTCGCGCACGTCCTGGTGGCTGTGCTCGGTGCAGCCGCAGATGGCCTTTTTCTTCGGCGTGGCCGAGTAGTCGCCGCCGGCAGTGAACATCAGGATCTGCTCCACCAGACCGGTGCAGGAGCCGCAACTGGCGCTGGCCTTGGTGTGCTTCTTCACCTCGTCCAGTGTGAACAGGCCTTTCTCCTTGATGGCCTTGCAGATGGCGCCCTTGGTCACACCGTTGCAGCCGCAGACCTCGTCGCTGTCGGCCATGGCCGCGGCCTTGTTGTGGCCCTGGTGGCCGGTGTCGCCGATGTTGGACTCGCCGAACATCAGCCTGTCCCTGATGTCGCCGACCGTGCGGCCTTCGCGCAGCAGCTTGAAGTACCAGCTGCCGTCCACCGTGTCGCCGTAGAGGCAGGCGCCGACCAGCTTGTCGTCCTTGATCACCAGCTTCTTGTAGACGCCACCCGATGGGTCGCTCATCACGATCTCTTCGGTGTCGTCGCCGCCGGTGAAGTTGCCGGCGCTGAACAGGTCGATGCCCGTGACCTTGAGCTTGGTCGAGGTCAGCGAGCCGGTGTAGCGGCCGATGCCGAATTCGGCCAGGTGCGTGGCCAGCACCTTGCCCTGCTCGAACAGCGGCGCCACCAGGCCATAGGCGATGCCGCGGTGCGCCGCGCACTCGCCCACCGCGTAGATGCGTGGGTCGGTCACGGTCTGCATGGTGTCGCTCACCACGATGCCCTTGTTCACGTGCAGGCGCATGCTCTCGGCCAGTGCGGTGTTGGGGCGGATGCCCACGGCCATCACAACCAGGTCGGCCGGCACCTCGCTGCCGTCCTTGAAGCGGATGGCCTTGACTCGGCCATCGTCACCGCCGACCAGCTCCTGCGTCTGCGCACCGATCAGGAACTGCATGCCGCGCTCTTCCAGCGACTTCTGCAGCAGCTTGCCCGCCACGTCGTCCAGCTGGCGCTCCATCAGCCACGGCGCCACGTGCACCACGCTGACCGTCATGCCGCGCTTCATCAGGCCGTTGGCCGCTTCCAGGCCCAGCAGGCCGCCGCCGATGACGACCGCGTGCTTGTAGGTGGCGGCGGCGTCGATCATGGCCTGCGTGTCGGCGATGTCGCGGTAGGCCAGCACACCCTCCAGGTCCTTGCCGGGGATGGGCAGGATGAAGGGGTTGGAGCCGGTCGCCATGATCAGGCGGTCGTACTCGGCCGAGACCTGCTCGCCGTCGGGGCCGACCGAGTGCACCACGCGCCTGACGCGGTCCACCTCGGTCACCTTGTAACCGGCGTGTAGGGTGATGCCGTGGTCGGTGTACCAGGACCAGTCGTTGAGGACGATCTCGTCGATGGTCTGTTCGCCCGCCAGCACGGGGCTGAGCAGGATGCGGTTGTAGTTGGGGTGCGGCTCGGCGCCGAAGACGGTGATCTCGTAGAACTCGGGTGCGATCTTCAGCAGCTCTTCGAGCGTGCGCACACCGGCCATGCCGTTGCCCACCATCACGAGTTTCATCTTTTTCATTGCGGCGACTCCTGTCTGAAGATCACGGGGGATTGCGGGAAAAGGGGTCTGGCTCCGGTGCACGCGCGAGGGCGAACACACAGCGGCACGCAAGCCGGAACACAGGGGTAAGGGAGGTTCGAAGCCCGGCCGGTCGGCCGGGGTGGCGCGGGCACAGGGCCGTTGCCGAATCGGTCACTGCGCACGTCGTTGTGCACAGGCCCCGACGCTGCGGTCGGGGTGGGACGCGTCGTCACGTCTGGCCTGTTCAATGCAAGAGGTGTGCCATATGATCGGCGCCCCATTCGCGGGCCTTTGCCGCACCCCTGGCGCCGCGCCGGTTTCGCCCGCAAAGAGCAGGGCGCTCACTGATCACAAGTGCTTGATTCTTATGACTTCCGTGCTGCTTCTTCGCCCCGGTTCCCGGGCCCTTCTGCCGTTGCAGGACGACCTGCCCGCCGCGGGATGCCAGGTCCTGGCCATCGTCGAGGACTGCAGCAAACTGGTGCAGGTCGCCGTGCAGCACGCACCAGATCTGGTGGTCGGCGAGGTCGCGCGCCCCGATGAAGCCCTGTTCAAGGCCACGCAGACGCTGGCGGAGGTGCTGCCCCGGCCAGTGCTGCTGTTCACGTCCGATGCCGACGCCGCCCACATCGAGCGCGCCACGGGCGCCGGCGTGCATGCCTGGGTGGTGAACGGGTACGGGGCGGCGCGCCTGCGGCCACTGGTGCAGCTGGCGCAGGCGCGTTTCGAGCGCGAACAGGCGCTGCTGGAACAGCTGCGCGACGTGTCACAGCGCTTCGAGGAGCGCAAGCTGGTCGAGCGCGCCAAGGGCATCCTCATGCGGGCGCGCGCGCTGACCGACGACGACGCCTTCCAGATCCTGCGCACCGCCTCCATGCACACCAACCAGCGCCTGGGCCAGGTGTCGGAACAGATCATCCAGTCGGCCCATTTCGCCGAGGCCGTCAACCGCGCGGGCCAGCTGCGCATGTTCTCGCAGCGCCTGGTGAAGCTGTACCTGCTGCGGCTGGCCGACGTGCAGTCGCGCCAGCAGCAGGCCCTGCTGGACGAGTCGATCCAGCGGGTGGACGCCAACCTGGCCTGGCTGGGCAAGGGCCTGTCGCAACCCAGCTTCGGCGACCTGCTGGGCCTGCTGGGCGCCACCTGGCAGGCGCTGAAGGCCTCGCTCAAGGGCAAGCCCACCCCGGCGCAGGTGCCCCGGGTGGACGAGCTGGCCGACCGCCTGCTGCAGGACGCCGAGCGCCTGACCGCCAGCCTGCAGCATGCCGGTGCCATGGCCTCGCTGCAGGTGCTCAACGCCGCCGGCCGCCAGCGCATGCTCTCGCAGCGTTTCGCCAAGATGGCGCTGATGGACCTGCTCGATCTGGAAGAGGGCAGCGCCGGCCGCAGCGCCGCCATGACCGAGGTGCAGCACGATTTCGAACGCGCACTGGCCTACCTCAACGGCCTGCCACTGACCACGCCCGACATCCGCACCGCGCTGGACCAGGCCACCACCGGCTGGCGGCAGATGCTGGCCGCCACGCCGCAAGGCCATCGTCCGGCGGGGCGCGACCGGCTGGCGCGGCTGGAGACCGTGGGCCATGCCAGCGAGGGTCTGCTGGCCCAGTTTGAAAGCCTGTCCACCCACTACGAGCGCAGCATGCAGATGCTGATGGGCTAGCCCTGCGCCGCACCAACGTTGGGCGCTGTTTTTGCTAGAGGTGGTGCATGGCTTTTGACATCGACATCGGCTACGCCAGCCAGGCCGGCCGCAAGGACACCAACGAGGACTTCTGCGCCGCCATGCTGCCGCCCCCGGGGCAGGCGGACATGGGGTCCATCGTCGCCATCGCCGACGGCGTGAGCGCGGGCGGGCTGGGCAAGGAAGCGGCGCAGACCACGGTCACCAGCCTGGTGCGCGACTACTACGGCACCCCCGAGACCTGGGACACCACGGTCGCCATGGACCGCATCATCGGGGCGCAGAACAGCTGGCTGGCGGGCGTCAACCGCCGCCGCCAGCCGGCCATGGGCCTGACCACGCTCACCGCCATGGTGCTGCGCGGCCACAGCTACACCCTGGCCCATGTGGGCGACACGCGCGCCTGCCTGATGCGCGGCGGGCAACTGACCCAGCTCACGCACGACCACGTCGCCGATCACCCCGACCTGAGCCACCAGCTGCTGCGTTGCATTGGTGTGGAAGACCGTGTGGTGGTGGACTACAGCCAGGGCGACCTGCTGGTGGGCGACCTGTTCCTGCTCATGTCCGACGGCGTGCACAACGTGCTGAACGAGGCGCGGCTGAAGGCCCTGATCGGTGAACAGCCGGGCACAGACGATGCCCAGGCCCTGTGCGAAGCCATGGTGGCCGCGGCCCTGCAGCGTGGCAGCAACGACAACGTCACCGCCCTGGCCGTGCGCGTGCGCGGGCTCGACAGCGCCACCCTGCAGGACCAGAACCGCCTGGCCGCGCGGCTGCCCATCCCGCCCAGGCTCAAGCTGGGCGAGCAGATCGACGGCCTGGCCATCACCGCCGTGGTGGCCGACAACGGCATCAACCTCGTCTACCAGGCGCGCGACCCGGCCACGCAGAAGCTCTACGCCCTCAAGACCCTGCACCCCCAGCGCGCACACGACGCCGAAGAGCGCGCCATGCTCGCGCACGAAGCCTGGCTGGCGCGCCGCATGGCCACCAGCCGCGCGGCCGAACACCTGGTGGCCTTGCACGACGCGCCGCCGACGCTGCCGGCCGGGCAGGGCGCCAGCGCCTTCTACCTGCTGTACGACTGGCACAGCGGCGAATCGCTGCAGCACATGCTGGACCGCCAGTACCGACCTGGCGTGGCCCAGACCATCGCCATGGCCACCCAGGCCGCCCGGGCCCTGGGCCACCTGCACCGCCAGGGCGTGATCCACCGCGACGTGAAACCCGCCAACCTGCACCAGGGTGAAGACGGCGTGTTGCGCCTGCTCGACCTGGGCGTGGCGCTCAGCGGGCGCGAGCCTGCGTCGGCGCGCGCGCTGCACGCCGGCACACCCAGCTTCATCAATCCCGAACAGTGGGGGTTCCGCCTGCGCGGCGGCGGCGTGGACACCGACGCGGAGCCGCAAGCTGCCGACGCGCGCAGCGACCTGTTCGCGCTTGGCGTCACGCTCTACCAACTGCTGACGGGCAAGCTGCCCTATGGCGAGGTGCTGCCCTACCAGGCCGGCCGCTACTACCGCGACCCGGTCGCGCCCAGCCGGCACCAACCCGAGGTGCCGATCTGGCTCGACCACATCGTGCTCAAGGCCGTCAGCCGCGACCAGAAGCAGCGCTTCGAAACCGCCGAAGAGCTGCTGCTGGCACTGGAGCGTGGCGCGTCGCGCCCGCTCACCGCACCGCCTGCCACCCCGCTGATCCAGCGCGACCCGACCATGCTCTGGAAGCTGCTGCTGGGGTTCAGCGTGCTGCTGAACCTGCTGCTGGTGTACTGGCTGGTGTTCCTGCCGCGCTGAAGGTCAGCGCCCGGTCAGTTGGCTGCCCACGCGAGGTAGGCCACCCCTTCGTAGGTGTATTCCGCCGCGCGGGTGGCGATGATGTTGTCCCGTTCCGCCACGCTGACGGTGTACAGGTGGGTGCCCGTGGCCCTGCGCAGGAAGCGGAAGACCTCGATGGTGCCAGCCGCGGGACTGCCCGCCTGCCGCGCATACCACGCGATGCCTTCGTTGTTGAAACCCGGGTTGGCCGCCACGGTCGCCCGCTCGGACTCGTTGATGGTGTAGAAGTGCACGCCCGTGCTGCGGTTCATGAACCGGTACACCGGGCTCAGTCCTGCCCCGGGGGCGGGCGACACCATGAAGGCAGGCGCTTCATAGATGAGCGATGGAACCGTTGCGCGCACGTTGTCCCGCTCGGCCACATTCGCACTGAAGAAGTGCGAACCATTGAGGCTGTTGTAGAACCGGAAGACCATGCGGTAACCCGGGTTGAGCCAGTTGATCAGACCGTTTTCATAGGCGATGTCGAAGCGGCCGTAGTAGTCGCTGAGGGTGGGGTATTCGCAGCTGGACGCGCCGCCCCACAGCTGACCCACGATGCGCGGGTTGTTGGTCGTGCCATCGGCGAATAGACCAGAGCCACTGCTGCCACCTTCGGTGATGCCGGTGGTCCAGCGGACTTGGTACATCGGGGACTGCGTGTTGAAGGAGCTGTCGACGTTGAAGTGCTCGACGCCCTGGGAAACAAAGGTGTTCAGCACGGACCCGTACCCGATCAGCCGTCCGTCGGAGCGGCGAAGGAACCCGCCACCCGGGCTGTGCACGCCGACGTAGTTCGCGCTGCCACCCACGACTTCGCGCTGGAAGGCCCAGCCGGCGTAGATCGTTCCTGCGGGCGGTGTGTCTCTTAGGTCCAGCAGCGAGGTGTCGGTGCCCACGGGGGTGCGCAGGCTGCCCGAGAACTCGGTCTTGTTGTAGCGCAGGTCTGCTCCGCTGAAGCTCGGCACGGTGCCCGGGTTGACGGTGGTGCTGTCGCAGGCGCTGGAGCGGTAGAACCAGAAGACATGCAGCGAGCTGGCCGCAGACTGGTTGTTGATGCAGTGGTTGGCCGTCAGAAAGTAGCCTTGCTGTGTGGCGCCGCGGTTGGCGATCAGCGTTCCGGTGCAGACCCACGACAAGCCGCCGTCGACGAAGTCCATCGAACCCACGGCATTGGTCACCGGCGGGAGGGGGTCGGTGCACATAACGTCGGGAGTCACGCCGGGACATTCAGACTTCTGCTCGATCTGGCCCAGACTGGCCTTGGGTGCGAGCACGGTCTGGTGCATGAGTTTGGGCACGGTGAACACGGTGGAGGCGGTCGGGCGCCCCGCCGGCAGGTCGATTTCCAGAACCGTGGCTTCGCCCTCCGTCGTCGGGGTCCAGTACGTGCGGGCAGCGTCCGAGTCGCCGTCGGCCTTCACGTTGGCCGCGATCGAGGAATTGATGTGGGCGCCCGTGGTCTCCCGGGCGTCGGTGCTGCCTTCGGCATACACCCGCAGGACCGCGTCGTCGGGCAAGGCCTGGACCAGCACGCCCAGGCGCAGGCCGGCCGCCCCGGTGGAGCTGAAGCGCAGGCTGGCCCGCTGCACGCCGCTGGCTGTGGTGTTCCAGGCCATTTGCTGCAGATTCTTGCGCGAGCTGGTGGTGGCCATGTCACGGGCAAATCCGTTTTGAACCCGCTTGGCTCTCTCAAGGCCACTTCCTTTGCGGTTGTGCCGTTCCATCTTCTCAATGGCCGAGGCTTCCGGCGGGCCCAGGTCCACGCTGATGGCGGGGGAGGGTGCGGCCCGGCGGTCGATGCTCACCTTGTGGACCGGATTGGCCTGGGCGTCCGTTTCACTGGCGGCGGTGCTCTGAATCACTGCATCGGTCGAGTTGATGCTGGATGCGCGCTGCTGGCTGGCGGCGCTGCTGGCTGCGACCTCACTGCCTCTTGACACCGATTCGTCGGAACTGCCGGGCGATTCTCCCGAACCGCCACAGGCCGCCAGCACCAAGCTGGCTAGCAGAGCAGCAAGCCAATGTCTTTGAAACGTGCGTGTTGAGCGCATGCGCATTCCTTCTGAGCAATTTTCGTATTGTAAAAGTTGAATGCGTGGCGCCGGGAGATCGGAGTTGATCCAGTCAACGCCGGCCGCGCTCAGCGAGCGCGGTCAAGCCTGTCGTTCCAGGCGCCCGGGTCGAAGCCCACGGTGACCGAGCCGTCCGTCCAGCCGACCACCGGGCGTTTGATCAGGCTGGGGTGCTGCAGCAACACGGCGCGTGCGCTCGGGTTGTCGACCACGGCTGCGCGGGTGGCTTCGTCCAGCCCACGCCAGGTGGTGCCTTTGCGGTTGACCAGGGTTTCCCAGCCCGCGGCGGCCAGCCACTGGTCCAGTGCGGCCTCGGGCACACCCTGCTTCTTGAAGTCGTGGAAGCTGTGCGCGACGCCGTGCTCGCTCAGCCAGGTCCGGGCCTTTTTTACGGTGTCGCAGTTGGGGATGCCGTAGAGTGTGGTCATCCCCGAATTCTGTCACGCGGCCTCTTGGTGAAGGTCGCGCTTCACCATGACCCTGCGCCGCTTCTATCCCCCCATCGAACCCTTCAAGACCGGCGTGCTCGACACCGGCGACGGCCATCAGATCTACTGGGAGCTCTGCGGCAACCCGCGGGGCAAGCCGGCGGTGTTCCTGCACGGTGGGCCGGGTTCGGGCTGTTCGCCCGACCACCGCCGCCTGTTCGACCCGCAGAAGTACTGCGTGCTGCTGTTCGACCAGCGCGGCTGCGGCCGGTCGAAGCCGGCGGCTTCGCTGGAGAACAACACCACCTGGCACCTGGTGGCCGACATGGAGCGGCTGCGCGCTCTGCTGGGCTTCGATCGCTGGCTGGTGTTCGGTGGTTCCTGGGGCAGCACGCTGGCGCTGGCCTATGCGCAGACGCACACGGAGCGCGTGTCCGAACTGGTCGTGCGCGGCATCTTCACCCTGCGCCGCGACGAGGTGCGCTGGTACTACCAGGAGGGTGCTTCGTGGCTCTTTCCCGACTTGTGGGAGGGCTTCCTCGCGCCGATCCCCGAGGCCGAACGCGGCGACTTGCTCACCGCCTACCGGAAGCGGCTGGCCGGCGACGACCCGGTGGCCCAACTGGCCTGCGCGCGTGCCTGGAGCCTGTGGGAGGGCCAGACCATCCGCCTGCTGCCCGACGCGGCCAACACCGCCAAACACTCCGACGACGCCTTCTCGCTGGCCTTCGCACGCATCGAGAACCATTATTTCGTGCACGACGGCTGGCTCGAGGAGGGGCAGCTCATCCGCGACGCGCACAGGCTGGCCGGCGTGCCGGGGGTGATCGTGCAGGGGCGCTACGACGCCTGCACCCCGGCCCGCACCGCCTGGGATCTGCACCGCGCCTGGCCGCAGGCCGACTTCCACATCGTGCCCGATGCTGGCCACGCGTTCAACGAACCCGGCATCCTGGACCGGCTGATCGAAGCCACCGACCGTTTCGCGGGCTGAGCACGGGGCTTTGTGATGGCCGGGATAATCCCGGTCATGAACACCTTAGACGAGTGGCTGGCCCATTGCGAGCGCCAGCATCCCCAGGGCATCAGCGGCATCGAGCTTGGGCTGGACCGGGTGCAGCGGGTGGCGCAGCGCATGCGCCTGTCCATGCCCTGCCCGGTGATCACCGTGGCCGGCACCAACGGCAAAGGCTCGACCTGCGCCATGCTGGAGGCCATCTACAGCGAGGCCGGGTACCGGACCGGGGTCTACACCTCGCCCCACCTGGTGCATTTCGAGGAACGTTGCCGCATCGGGCGCGAGCCGGTCGCTGCTGATGCCCTTTTGCCGGCGTTCGCCGAGGTCGAGCGTGCGAGGCTCGGGGACGGTGGATCGGGTGATGACGGCGTCGTGGTACTGACCTATTTCGAGTTCACCACACTCGCCATCCTGCGCACGCTGTCGCTCAGCGGGCTGGATGTGGCCATCCTGGAGGTGGGACTGGGCGGGCGGCTGGACGCGGTGAACATCGTCGACTCGGACTGCGCGGTCATCACCTGCATCGCGCTGGACCACATGGCCCTGCTGGGCAACGACCGCGAGGCCATCGGCTACGAGAAAGCCGGCATCATGCGCACCGGCCGGCCGGTGGTGGTCAGCGATCCGGTGCCGCCGCAAAGCGTGCTGGACCGGGCGCTCGAAGTCGGCGCCCAGCTCTGGCGCATCGGCAAGGACTTCCATTTCGCCGGTGACAAGCAGCAGTGGGGCTGGGCCATGCACCCTTCACAGGGTGGGCGCAAGTTCAGTGGTCTGGCCTACCCGGCCCTGCGCGGCGCCAACCAGCTGGTGAACGCCTCGGGCGTCCTGGCCGCCATCGAGGCGCTGCGACCCAGCCTGCCCGTGACGGCACAGGCCGTCCGCAACGGGCTGGCCATGGTCGAGCTGCCCGGCCGTTTCCAGATCGTGCCCGGAGAGCCCGCACTCGTGCTCGATGTCGCCCACAACCCCCATTCCGTGGCAGCGCTGGCCGAGAACCTCGACGCCATGGGCTACTACCCGGTCACGCACGCGGTGTTCGGTGCCATGGCCGACAAGGACTTGCCCGCCATGCTGGAGCGCATTTCACCGCTGATCGACCGCTGGCACCTCACCGATCTGCCATTGCCGCGCGCCAGCCGGGCGACCGATCTGGCGGCCGTGCTCGACAGCGGCGCCGGCCAGGCCTCTGGCGGGCGTTCGCGGGTGGCCGGATGCCATCCGTCGCCGCTGGAGGCGCTGCGCGCGGCGGTGCTGGAAGCGGACCCCACTGATAGAATCGTTGTCTTTGGTTCCTTCCACACGGTGGGGGGTGTTCTGAAGGATGGCGTGCCGCGTCTGGCGGCCAGGCACCTCGCGAACTGATCCTCTCCGCGATCTCCGCCGGACCCATTTCCGCATGCTCACATCCCGTTCCGGTTCTGCGGGCCACACCGCCCCACCGCCGCCGCAAAGCATCGAGGCCGTGCGTCGTCGGGCCCGGCACCGCCTGATCGGGGCGGCCGTGCTGGTGCTGGTGGGGGTGCTCGGGTTCCCGCTGCTGTTCGATACGCAACCCCGCCCCATTGCGGTCGACGTGCCGATCGAGATTCCCTCCCGCAACACGCCCGCAACGCCTGCACCCAAGACCGAGGCTCCTGCCGCGGCCAGGCCGGCGCCGGTGGCCACGGCCGACAGCCTTGCCGCGCGCGAGGAGGTGGTCGAGCCGAAGGCTGTGGCCAAGCCGGCCGACAAACCCGTTGAAAAGCCCGCAGAGAAGCCTCCGCTTGAGAAGCCCGTTGCCGACAAGGCTGCGGCGGGGAATACCACCGAAAAACCACCTGAGAAGCCCTCTGAAAAAACCGCTACCGGCAACGAGCGCATCGTCGTGCAGGTGGGGGCGTTTTCGGAGGCCGAACGTGCCCGCGAGGCCCGTCTGAAGCTGGAGCGGGCTGGGCTCAAGACCTACACCCATGTGGCCGAGACGCCGCAGGGGCGCCGCATCCGGGTGCGCCTGGGCCCTTTCGCCACGCGCGCGGAGGCAGAAAAGGCCGCGGAACGCGCCAAGGCGCTGGGCCTGTCGACGGCCCTGCTCTGGCTGTGATGGCGTCGGCCCGGGGCCTGGGGGCGGCGACATGAATGCAGTGGATGGTCTGTTGCTGTTCGTGCTGCTGCTGTCGGCCGTGGTGGGCATGTGGCGGGGTCTGGTGTACGAAGTGCTTTCTTTGATGGTCTGGGTGGCGGCGTTCTTGCTGGCCCAGGCCTATGCAGGAGATGTGGCGCGCCTGCTGCCGCTGGACGGGCTCTCCGCCGCACTGCGCATTGCGGTGGCATTCGTCCTGGTGTTTGTGGCCAGCGCGTTCGCCGGCGGGTTTGTGGCGTGGCTGGTGAAAAAGATGGTGGCGGCCGTGGGTTTGCGTCCCATTGACCGCGTGCTGGGTGGTGTGTTTGGCCTGCTGCGTGGCGCGGTGGTGCTGCTGGCGGTGGCGGTGGTGGTGGGAATGACACCGCTCCAGTCGCAACAAGCCTGGCAGACGTCAGCGGTGGCCCAGGTGCTGGGTGACAGCCTGCAGGCCCTCAGGCCGCTGCTGCCCGAGCCGGTGGCTCGTTACCTGGCCTGAGTCGACAGTCTTTGTTTCGTTGAGGATCCAATCATGTGTGGAATCGTGGGCGTGGTGAGCCAGGCGCCTGTCAATCAGCTGATCTACGACGCCCTGTTGCTGCTGCAGCACCGGGGACAGGATGCCGCCGGCATCGTCACCCAGCAAGGGCGCAAGTTCTTCATGCACAAGGCCAAGGGCATGGTGCGCGACGTCTTTCGCACGCGCAACATGCGCGCGCTGCCGGGCAATGTCGGGCTCGGTCAGGTGCGTTACCCCACCGCGGGCAACGCCTTCAGTGAAGAAGAGGCGCAACCGTTCTACGTCAACGCGCCGTTCGGTCTGGTGATGGTGCACAACGGCAACCTGACCAATGCCCAGGGTCTGAAGCAGGAGCTGTTCCAGACCGACCACCGCCACATCAACACCGAGAGCGACTCCGAGGTGCTGCTCAACGTGCTCGCGCACGAACTGGAAAAGTCCACCCGCGGGGCATCGCTCAAGCCGGCCGACGTGTTTGCCGCGGTGCGTGGCGTGCACCGGCGCATCAAGGGCTCGTATGCCGTGATCGCGCTGATCGCCGGCCACGGCCTGCTGGCCTTCCGCGATCCTTTCGGCATCCGTCCGCTGTGCATCGGTCGCAACACCGATGGTGCCCGCATGGTCGCCAGCGAATCGGTCACGCTTGAGGGCAACGGCTTTGAACTGGAACGCGATGTGGCGCCCGGCGAGGCCGTGTTCATCGACCTGGATGGCCAGGCCAGCTTCGAGCAATGTGCGGACAAGGTCAGCCACAACCCCTGCATCTTCGAATATGTCTACCTGGCCCGGCCGGACTCGGTGCTCGACGGCATTTCGGTGTACCAGGCGCGCCTGAACATGGGCAAGACCCTGGCCAAGCGGCTGGTGTCCACCGTGCCACCGACTGAAATCGACGTGGTCATCCCGATCCCGGAGTCCTCGCGCCCGAGTGCCATGGAACTGGCACAACTCCTGGGCCTGCCGTACCGCGAAGGCTTCGTGAAGAACCGCTACGTCGGCCGCACCTTCATCATGCCCGGTCAGGGCGTTCGCAAGAAGTCGGTGCGCCAGAAGCTCAACGTGATCGCCAGCGAGTTCAAGGGCCGCAACGTGCTGCTGGTGGACGACTCCATCGTGCGCGGCACCACCTCCAAGGAGATCGTGCAGATGGCGCGCGACGCCGGTGCGCGCAAGGTCTACATGGCCAGCGCCGCGCCGCCCGTGCGCTACCCCAACGTCTATGGCATCGACATGCCCACCGCGACGGAGCTGGTGGCGCACGACCGCACGGTTGAGCAGATCCGCGAACTCATTGGTTGCGACGCGCTGATCTACCAGGACGTGGATGCGATGAAGCAGGCCATCGCCGCGCTCAATCCGAAGCTGGCGGGTTTCGACGCATCGTGCTTCGATGGCGTCTATGTCACGGGCGACATCACGCCCGAGACCATTGCCCGCATGAACCAGGGCCGCGACCAGACCGAAGAGGGGCAGGAAGACAGCTCGCGCCTGGCCCTGCCCAACGCCCAGACCGCCTGATTCGTTATGTCATCGAACGCGAAATCCGCTGACGCTCTGCACCGCGAAACTCTGGCGGTGCGGCTGGCGACCGAGCGCAGCCAGTACGGCGAGAACTCCGAGGCGCTGTTCCTGACCAGCGGTTATGTGCAGCCGTCCGCAGAAGACTCCGCACGCCGCTTTGCCGGCGAAGACGACGGTTACACCTACGGCCGCTCCGGCAACCCCACGGTGACCAGCTTCGAGATGCGCCTGGCCGCGATGGAAGGTGCCGAGGCCTGCATGGCCACCGCCTCGGGCATGGCCGCGGTCATGCTGATGTGCTTTAGCCTGCTCAAGGCGGGCGACCACGTCATCATTTCGCAGTCCATGTTCGGCTCCACGCTCAAGCTGATTGGCTCGGAGTTCGGGCGATTCGGCGTGGAAACCTCGGTGGTGCCGCAGACCGATCTGGCGGCCTGGCGCGCGGCCATGCGGCCCACGACCCGCCTGCTGTTTGCCGAAACGCCCACCAACCCGCTGGGCGAGGTGTGCGACATCCAGGCGCTGGCCGATCTGGCCCACAACGCCGGTGCGCTGCTGGCGGTGGACAACTGCTTTGCCACCCCGGTGCTGCAGCGCCCCATCGCTCTGGGTGCCGACATCGTCATGCACTCTGGCACCAAGTACCTCGACGGGCAGGGCCGCGTGATGGCCGGTGCCCTGTGTGCCCGCGAAGCCATGGTGCGCGAGAAGTTCCTGCCGGTGCAGAAGAACTCCGGCATGGTGCTTTCGCCGTTCAACGCCTGGGTGGTGCTCAAGGGCCTGGAAACGCTGGACCTTCGCATGAAAGCCCAGAGCGCGCAGACCCTGGCACTGGCTCACTGGCTGGAGGCACACCCCGCCGTGGGCCGCGTGTACTACCCCGGCCTGGCGAGCCACCCTCAGCACGAACTGGCCATGCGCCAGATGAACGGCATCGGTGGCGCCGTGCTGTCCTTCGACGTGAAAGCAGTCAGCCCCGAGCAGGCGCGCCAGCGCGCCTTTCATGTGCTTGATGCGCTGCAAGTGGTGTCGCTGTGCACGAATCTCGGCGACACCAAGACCCTGTGCACCCACCCCGCCAGCACCTCGCACGGCAAGCTGTCTGAAGCGCAGCGCCAAGCCGCCGGTATCGGCCAGGGCCTGATCCGCGTGGCCGTGGGCCTTGAACACCTGGACGACATCCGCAGCGACCTGGATCGCGGCCTCTCCAGTCTTTGAATCTTCTTTTCCCTCACATGACCGTTCGCACCCGCTTCGCACCATCGCCCACCGGCTTCATCCACCTGGGCAACATCCGCTCGGCGCTGTACCCGTGGGCCTTTGCCCGCGCCAACGGCGGCACCTTCATCCTGCGCATCGAAGACACCGATCTGGAGCGCTCTAGCCAGGCCGCGGTGGACGTGATCATCGAAGGCATGAAGTGGCTGGGCCTGGACCACGACGAAGGGCCGTTCTACCAGATGCAGCGCATGGACCGCTACAAGGCGGTGCTGGCCGAGATGGTTGAAAAAGGGCTTGTCTACCCCTGCTACATGAGCGTGGCCGAGCTGGACGCACTGCGCGAACGCCAGATGGCCAACAAGGAAAAACCTCGCTACGACGGCACCTGGCGCCCTGAGCCGGGCAAAGTGCTGCCGCCGGTGCCCGAGGGCGTGAAACCCGTGCTGCGCTTCAAAAACCCACAGGGCGGTTCGGTGGTTTGGGAGGACAAGGTCAAAGGCCGTGTCGAGTTCAGCAACGACGAACTCGATGATCTGGTGATCGCTCGCCCCGATGGCACGCCCACCTACAACTTCTGCGTGGTGGTGGACGATATCGACATGGCCATCACGCACGTGATCCGTGGCGACGACCATGTCAACAACACGCCGCGCCAGATCAACATCTTCCGTGCCCTGGGCAAGGCACCGCCGGTCTACGCCCATCTGCCCACCGTGCTCAACGAGCAGGGCGAGAAGATGAGCAAGCGCAATGGCGCCAAGCCGGTGACGCAGTACCGCGACGAAGGCTACCTGCCCGACGCGATGGTGAACTACCTCGCCCGCCTGGGCTGGAGCCACGGTGATGACGAGATCTTCAGCCGCGAGCAGTTCCTGCAGTGGTTCAACCTCGACCATCTGGGCAGCAGCGCAGGCCGCTTCGACGAAGCCAAGCTGCGCTGGGTCAACGCGCAACACCTCAAGGCCATGGACGACGCTGCACTGTCGGTGCTCGTGGCTGAGCAACTGGCCAAGCGTGGCATCGCCGCCGACGAGCGCCTGCCGCGCATCTGTGGTCTTTTCAAGGACCGCTGCGACACCACGGTGGCGCTGGCCGACTGGGCAGCGGCCTTCTACACCGACGTGACACCGTCGGACGCCGAGCGCACGCAACACATCACCGACGTCGTCCGTCCCGCGTTGCAGACCCTGGCCAGCAAACTGGTCGACTGTGCCTGGGACAAGGCCAGCCTTTCAGCAGCGATCAAGGAGACCATCACGGCGCATGGTCTGAAGATGCCGCAACTGGCCATGCCGGTGCGCGTGCTCGTGATGGGCACAGCACAGACACCGTCGCTTGATGCGGTGCTGGAACTGCAAAATCGACAAACAGTTTTGACGAGGTTGCAGAAAGCCTGAAAAATGGTCTATAATTTGAGTCTTGCTGATTCACACTGAGTTGCTTGCAACAAAGCAGGGTCGGCATCCCAGAAATGGATTTCGTGGGGGTATAGCTCAGCTGGGAGAGCGCTTGCATGGCATGCAAGAGGTCAGCGGTTCGATCCCGCTTACCTCCACCAAAAATTGAAGAATTGGGCAGCGTGGTTTTGCTACAATGCACAGTTCGGTTCTTAGGTTTTGACCCTATCGTCTAGAGGCCTAGGACATCACCCTTTCACGGTGAGTACCGGGGTTCGAATCCCCGTAGGGTCGCCAAGTTTGTGGCACTTGGCCTGATGCGAGAGCAAAAGGCAGAAGCTGCACCACTGCGGAGTGGTAGTTCAGTTGGTTAGAATACCGGCCTGTCACGCCGGGGGTCGCGGGTTCGAGCCCCGTCCACTCCGCCAGTTTTGATAAGCCGTTCAGATCTCTGGTCTGAACGGCTTTTTCATTTCCGCAACACGCACACCGGCGTGTCTGCTGTCATGCGTTGCTGACCTGTGGTCGTCGCCTTACCAGTCCGGTCGACAGGGCTGTGCCCGCCATGATGACGAGGCCGCAGCCGATCATCCATGGGGTGATGGCTTCGTCAAGAAAGATGCGCCCGTAGATCAGCGCGAACACGGGTACCAGGAAGGTCACGGTGAGCGCCTTGCTGGGGCCTGCCTGGGCAATGATGCGAAAGAACAGGACGTAAGCGAGCGATGTACACAGCAGGGCCACGGCGACCAGCGCGCCCCAGGCGCCGGTGCTGACTGGCTGGTCAGGCCACAGCCACAGCGTGGGCAGGGCCAGCCCCAGGGCAGCGCCGATCTGGCTACCCGAAGCGGTGGCCAGTGGGTGGACGCCGGTGAGGTGGCGTTTGGTGAAGCTGGCCGCCAGCCCGTAGCAGAACGTGGCCACGAGACAGGCCAGCATGGCCAACAGGGCTTGTCCAGCGGAGGCGGCTCCCGGTGCCAGGCTGAAACCCGACTTGCCGATCACCAGCAGGCAGACGCCCACAAAGCCGATGGCCAGGCCGGTGGCGCGCCAGGCATCGGGCCGGTCCTTGAGCCATGCCCAGGCCACCAGGGCCCCCGTCAGCGGCACCGTGGCGTTCAGGATCGAGGTCAGGCCGGTGCTGATGTGCATGACCGCATACGCGAACAGGGCGAACGGGATGCCCGAGTTGAGCAGGCCCACAAAGAGGATGAGCCGGGCGCGCTGGCGGAAGTCGGCCCAGACGCCTTTGAGCAGAAACACCGGCAGCAGGAACAGCGCCGCCAGCGCCACCCGCATGCCTGCCGTGGGCAGGGCGCCGAACTCTGCCGCCCCCAGTCTCATGAAGAGAAAAGACGAGCCCCAGAGGGCGGCGAGCAGGAAAAATTCGAGAGCGAGTGTGGGCGACATGGATTCAGTGTGCAGGCAAAGGCCGTGCGGCGGGCTGAAGCGTTGATGATGTTCGCTCTGGTCATTGATGCGGTTTGTCGATCAATGCGCCCTCGAGCTGCAGCAGAGCCTGCTTGCGGTCCAGACCGCCGGCGTACCCCGTCAGTGAACCGTTGCCGCCAACCACCCGGTGGCAGGGCACCACGATGCTCAGTGGATTGCGACCGACAGCAGCGCCCACCGCGCGCACCGCCTGGGGCTTGCCCAGGCCGGAGGCCAGAGCGCCGTAACTCGTGGTGGCGCCGGCCGGGATCGCCAGCAGGGCTTGCCAGACGGCGCGCTGGAACGCTGTGCCTTGCCCCAGATCCAGTGGCAGGTCGAAGTGCTGGCGGCGCCCGTGAAAGTACTCGTCCAGTTGCCGCGAAGCCGCTTCGAAAACCGGGTGCGACGCCACGGTGGGCCAGGCAGCCAGGCGCTCCGCGGGTGGCTCGTGGCGTTGCCGCTGCACGAACCAGAGGCCGGCCAGTCCGTTGGTGCTGGCTACCAGACGCAGATCGCCCAGCGGGCTGCCCACGATGGTCTGGACACGGCGGTCAGGGGCGGTGTTCATCAGGGATCTCCTCAGGAGCGTGGAAGCATGGGGGTGTGGCCCAGGCGCGTATCACGGCGTAGCTGCGCCAGGGCTGCCAGCGCCGGGCGATGCGATCGGCTTCCCGGCGTGCCGCGGCGGCGGGCAGGCCCCGCAGACCCAGCGCCTGCAGGAGCACGGCGTCGCCGCTGGGCCAGGCGTCGGGCCAGCGCAGGGCCCGCATCGCGATGTACTGGGCCGTCCAGGGGCCGATGCCGGGCAGGGTCTCGAGGCTCGTCAGGGTCGATGCCGGGTCGGCACGACCGTCGAGCACCAGGTGGCCGTCCGCCACTGCGCGCGCCAGCGCGAGGATCGCCTGCTGGCGCTGGCGCACGATCCCGATCTCGCCCAGCACCTGCCCTTCGACCTCGGCGAGCGACTCGGGCGTGGGGAACAGGCGCTGCAGACCCGGTGGACCGTCGGGCAACGGTGTGCCCAGCCGGTCCACCAGGCGGCCACACAGGGTGCGTGCCGCAGCCACCGTCACCTGCTGACCCAGCACAGCCCTCACCGCCAGTTCGAAGCCGTCGAACGCGCCGGGCACGCGCACGCCGTCGCCGTCCGGGAAATCGGGGTGCAGCACGGCGTCGATGGCCTGCGGGTCGGCGTCGAGGTCCAGGGCCGCCCGTACGCGGTCGATGACCGCGGGCAGTGCCGGCAGCAGGCCCTCGCTGACCCGCAGACCGATGCGGTGCTCGTCCGGAAGGAATCGGATGAGCATCCAGCCGCACGCAACCGTGCCGCGCACCGAGAGGCGCAGCGTTCGCACCAGGGTCTCTTGCACCGTGTCGACGGCCTCGAGTCCCGGCAGGGCACGGTCGGCGAAGAAGCGCAGCACGTCCTGCACCCGGTAGGGCGGCCGCCAGGAGAGCCGCACCTCGGCCGGCGCCCGCGGGGCGTTGGGCGAGTCGGTGGACCGGCTGCGCCGCAACTGGGTCGGATTGAGGCCGTAGCGGCCCACGAACGCGTCGTTGAAGCGGCGCAGGCTGCTGAACCCCGCGGCAAGGGCCACCTGGGCCACCGGCAGGTCGGTGTCGGCCAGCATCTGTTTGGCGGCGAGCAGGCGCCGCGTCTGCAGGTACTGCAGGGGCGAGACGCCCAGTCGGCTTTCGAACAGCCGGCGGATGTGACGTCCGCTCACTCCCAGTCGAGCCGCCAGCTGCTCCAGCGGTGGTTCATTCGCGCCTGTGTTCCAGGTCTCCGGCGTGTCGAGCAGGGCGGTGGCCTGGCGGATCAGGATGTCCCCGGCGTCCTCGGTCGACCAGTGGCGGTCGCGCGGCGCCAGCTCCGGCCGGCAGCGCAGGCAGGGGCGGAAGCCGGCCTGTTCGGCCTGGGCGGCGTGTTCAAAGAACTGGCAGTTGTCTCGCTTGGGGGTGCGGACCCGGCAGATCGGGCGGCAGTAGATGCCGGTGGAGGTGACGCCGGTGAAGAAGCGCCCGTCAAAACGGGCGTCGCGCGCGCCCAGCGCCCGGTAGAGGGCGTCGGCGTCGAGCGGGGCAGGGCGGTTCATGGCTGGCATGGTAGGTGTTATTCCGAGTTGAGACTGGCCATTTCCGGACATGTCCCGGGCCGGGAAGCATGGCCCGGCCACCTACAATCGCGGGTTTGTTCCCCCGAGCGACGACCATGCAAGTGACCGCCTCCATCTTCAAGGCCTACGACATCCGGGGCATCGTTCCCGGCGCCCTCAACGAGACGGTGGCGGAAGCTTTGGGGCTTGCCTTCGGCACGGTGGCCCTGCAGCAGGGCGAGCGCTCGGTGGCCGTGGGCCGCGACGGGCGGCTCAGCGGCCCCGGCCTGTCGGCGGCGCTGATCCGGGGCCTGGTGGCCGCAGGCATCGACGTGATCGACATCGGCATGGCGACCACCCCCATGCTGTACTTTGCGGCCAGCACGCTGTGCAGCAGCGGCATCCAGGTCACCGGCAGCCACAACCCCAAAGACTACAACGGCTTCAAGATGGTCATGGGCGGCCGGGCGATCTATGGCGAGGACATCCAGGCCCTGCGCCGGATGATGGAGACCGAAACCCATGTGCGCCAGGACGGCGGTCGGGTGCGGCATGTCAATGTGCTGAAACCCTATACCGACCGCATCGTCGGCGACGTGAAGCTCTCGCGCCCGATGAAGGTCGTGGTCGACTGCGGCAACGGCGTCGCTGGCGCCTCGGCCCCGGCGTTGCTCCGCGCGCTGGGCTGCGAGGTGATCGAGCTGTTCAGCGAGGTCGATGGCGAGTTTCCGAACCACCACCCGGACCCGAGCAAGCCTGAGAACTTGCAGGACGTGATCCGCGTGCTGCGCGAGACCGATGCCGAGCTGGGCATGGCGTTTGATGGCGATGGCGACCGCCTGGGCATCGTGACCAAGGACGGTCAGAACATCTTCCCCGACCGCCAGATGATCCTGTTCTCTCAGGACGTGCTGTCGCGCGTGCCGGGCGGCCAGATCATCTTTGACGTCAAGTGCTCGCAGCGCCTGGCGCCGGCCATCGAGGCGGCCGGCGGTGTGGCCAACATCTACAAGACCGGCCACTCGCTGATCAAGGCGCGCATGAAGGAACTGGGCAGTCCGCTCGGCGGCGAAATGAGCGGCCACATCTTTTTCAAGGAACGCTGGTTCGGCTTCGACGACGGCAGCTACGCCGGTGCGCGCCTGCTGGAGATCCTCAGCCGAAGCCCCGACGCCAACGCGGTGCTCAACGCGCTGCCCACCTCGCACAGCACGCCGGAGCTGAACGTGGCCTGCGCCGAAGGCGAACCCCACGCGGTGGTGGAACAGTTGCTGGCGCTTGTGCGCTTCGAGGCGCCGGCCAAGGTCTCGACCATCGACGGCCTGCGGGTCGACTGGCCCGACGGTTTTGGCCTGATCCGTGCCTCCAACACAACGCCCGTGCTGGTGCTGCGCTTCGAGGGCCATTCGGCCGAGGCCCTGCACCGCATCGAACACACCATGCTGGATCTGCTGCGCCAGGCCAAGCCCGACGCGGTGGTGGGCGCGAGTGCGCACTGAGGATACCCTGGTGCCTAGCAGCCACGACGTGCCCCTGGATCCAGCGCGCCTGAGCGGTGATGCCCTGGCGGCGGTCACCATCATCGTGGTCACGCGCGAGAGCGCGCACTGCCTGCCGGCCCTGAACACGCTGCTGTCGCACTGTCCGAACGTCATCGTGTCGGACAACGGCAGCGCCGATGGCACGACCGCCTCGGCGCGCCGGCTCTGGCCGCATGCGATCGTGCTGGACCATGGTCGCAACCTGGGGTTTGGCGCTGCCAACAACCGCGCGCTGGCCCGGGTGCAGACCCCGTTCGCCTTCCTGCTCAACCCGGACTGCGAGATCGACGGCCCGGGCCTGGAAGCCCTGTTCGCAACCGCGGCCGCGATGCCCCAGGCCGCCGTGCTGGCGCCGCAGCTGGTCAGCGCCTCCGGCAAGCCCGAGATCAACTACCGCTTTCCCCAGACCTGGTGGGCGCCGCGCGGTCCGGGCGCTTCGGGTCCCACCTGCGTGGGCTTCGTCTGTGGCGCGGCGATGCTGCTGCGCATGGCCTCGTTCCGCGAGGTCGGGTTTTTCGACGAGCAGTTCTTCCTCTACTACGAAGACGACGACCTGTGCCTGCGCCTGTTCAACGCGAAACAGAACATCGTCGTCGTGCCCGCGGTGCAGGCCATCCACCATTCGCGCGGCTCGGTGCGCGGCGCGTCGCCCTGGCGCCACGAGTACGCACGGGGCTTCCACCACGCGCAGTCCAAGCTGCAGTTCGCCACCAAGTACCGCTCGCGCGAGGAGGCCCAGCGCCTGCGCCGCTGGCTGCTGGTGACCACCACCCTGGGGCTGCCTTTGCGGGCCATCGTGTTTTCGCCCAAGCTGCTGGCCCGCATGTTCGGCCGCTGGCGCGGGCTCATCGGCTGGAGGGCCCGTGGCTGAACATCGCAAGCCGACGCTGTGCATCGGCATCCTCACGCTCAACGAAGCGCACCGCATCGCGCGCTGCATCCAGAGTGCGTCGTTCGCCGACCAGGTGGTGGTGATTGACAGCGGCAGCGAGGACCGCACGCGTGAGATCGCCCAGGAGATGGGGGCCCAGGTGCACCTGTATCCGGACTGGCGCGGTTTCGCCGAGCAGCGCAACCGGCTCATGACCCATGTGAAGGCGGACTGGATCTTCTTCCTGGACGCCGACGAGGTGATTCCGCACGGCCTGCAGGACGAGATCAGGGCTGCGGTGGCCTCCGGTGAGAACGCGGTGTGGAAGATCTACTGGGACCAGGTGGCTTTCGGCCGCACCCTGCACCGCATGGCCAAGACCGAAGGTGGCGTGTGGCGCCTGTTCCGCACCGACCAGCTGCTGCGCTACGAGGGCGTTGTGCACGAACACGCGGTGCTGCGCGACCCGGCCACGCCGGTCAGGACCTTCCGCACCCGCCTGCTGCACCACTCGCGCGAGTCGGTCTATGGCGGCCTGCTCAAGATGGCGCAGTACGCCCAGCTCGGCGCGGTGCGCCGCGTGCAGGCCGGGCGCCGCGGTGGCGTGCTGCGCGGCCTGGCCTCGGCCACCAGCAACTTCATCCGTCTGTACATCTTCCGGCGCGGATTCCTGTGTGGCGCGGAAGGCTTCCTGTTCTGCCTGCTGGTGGCACTGGAGTGCTTCTTCCGCTACGCCATCATCCGCTACGACCGGCCTGTGCCCGGCGACACCATGGTCAAGCGCTGAGCCGCTGCCGACCTCCTGAACCGGCACTTCTTCCCACGACAAGTCTGCAATGAGTTTCCGAACGTTTGCCCGCAGGGCCGCCATCTACAGCCTGGCGCTGCTGTTCGGCGCCTTTCCGATGTCGGTGGCGCTGGCCAACAGCCTGATGCTGATCGTCGTCCTGCTGTGGGCGCTGAGCCTCGACGGCACCGACTTGCGCGAGTTCCTGCGCAGTTCCTGGGCCAACCCGGTGGTGCGTCCGGCGCTGGCGCTGGTGCTGCTGATCGTCCTGGCCTCGTTCTGGTCGCCCGCCAGCTGGGCGGAGATCGGGGGCTACTACAAGAAATACGTGAAGTTCCTGCTGCTGCCGGTGTTCATCTTCCTGCTGGCGCGCCGCGAAGACCGGGCCCACTGCTGGACCGCGTTCGGTCTGGCGCTGCTGTTCACGCTGGTGTCCACCTGGCTGAACGTGTGGTTCCAGCTGCCCTGGTCGCGCACCTACAACCAGGGCTTCGGTGCCGACCACACCGTGTTCAAGGACCACATCTCGCAGGGCATCATGATGTCGCTGTTCACCGTCCTGTGCGCGCACTGGGCGATCAAGGCCACTTCAAACTGGAAGAAGGTCCTGTGCTGGCTGGTGGCCGGGCTGGCCGCAGTGAGCATCCTGGTGCTGACGCAGGGCCGCACCGGTTACCTCAGCCTGTTGCTGGCCACTGTCGTGTTCTCGCTGGCGATGCTCTGGCGCCGCCCGCAGATGCTGCTGGGCGTGGTGCTGGCCGGCGCGCTGGCCCTGATGTCGGCCTACACGCTCTCGCCGCAGTTCCAGCACCGCACCAACCTGGCCTGGCAGGAGGCGCAGAACCACAGTGCGGGGACCGTGACCTCGATCGGCGCGCGCATCGAGGTCTGGCGCTTCATGGTCCGCCAGACCGACTTTGACAACGCCAAGCTGATGGGCGCCGGAACCGCGTCCTACCCGGTGCTGGCGCGTTCGTACTTCAAGGATCCGAAGTTCTGCGACGCCATCTGCCCGCACCCGCACAACCAGTTCATCCTGTTCTATTTCGAGCAGGGGCTGCCCGGCTTCGTGCTGATCCTCTGGTTCATGGGCACCATCGTGCGGCAGGGGTTGCGCTACCGTTCGACACACCGGGCGCTGATGCTGGCCTTCGTGAGCATCATGCTGACCTCGAACATGACCCACAGCTCGCTGTGGCTGTCGACCGAGAGCCACTTTTTCATCCTGATGACCGCGCTGCTGATGGCCTCGGCGGGCCGTCGCCCGCCATCATCGGCGGTTCAGGCCTCGCCGGCGTAGCCCTTCAGCAGGTCGTCCCAGCGGGCTTCGTCCCAGTGGAACGGGTGGCGCCGGCCCTGTTCCTTGCGCAGCGAACGGCGCAGGCGCTCCAGGTTCTCCTGCTTCCAGGCCTCGCCCGGTCGCACGCCGCATTTGTCGAAGTCCACGATCCAGGCGCGGCCCTGCGCGTCCAGCAACAGGTTGTGGCAGTTCAGGTCGGAGTGGAACACCTGGCGGTCGTGCAACTGGCGGATGGCGCTTCCGAGTGCGATCCAGTCCGTGGCCGGTAACGGTCCTTCGGACAGCGCCTGGGCCACGTTGCGGGTCTGCGGGATCATCGCGACCACGATGTCGGCGGTGTGGCCGATCAGGCCGCGCACCTGTCGCGCGGCCACGGGCGCCGGCACCGGGAGGTCCCAGGCGCGCAGGCGGCGCAGCAGGGTGAATTCGTTCATGGCCCGGCTGGACAGCGGCGAACGGCCCAGGTAGCGGTCGGGGCTGAGCCGGGCCGTCAGGCCACCGCGCCGGTAGTGGCGCAGCACGCCCTCGCCGTGGTCCAGCGCCACGCGGTGGGCCTGGCCACGGCCGCTGCCCGTCGCCAGCGCTGCGCTGTCGTCGTGTGGCGGCGTGAACAGGGCCGGCAGAGCCTCGACAACCTGGGTGGGGTCGAACCAGATGGTCTGGCCGGCCGGCGTCGAGGCCCGGGCCGGTGCCAGGCGTTCGGGCCGCATCGGTGCCCAGACCTGTCGCAGCGCCTGCAGGCTGCGCTGGCTGCTGCCCTGCTGGCGCAGAACAAAATCGCGCGCCTGCTGGCCCTTGCGCTGCAGCAGGCCCTTGTCGCGCATCCACTGCGCAGCGGTGTGCAGCATCAGGCGGGCCGAGTCGACGCGCTCGCCGGCGCCGCAGGCCTCGACGTCCTGGTAGAGCTCCTGGAAGTGGTGGGTGTGCGGGCCGAACAGCACCGGCCGGGCACAGGCCATGGCCTCCAGCGCGTTGTGACCGCCGATGGGCACCAGGCTGCCACCGATGAAGCACACGCTGGCGTGCAGGTACCAGGTGCCCAGTTCGCCCATGGTGTCGGCCAGCAGCACCGCCGTGCCGGCCGCCGGCGTTTCGCCACGGCTGCGCCGCACGAAGCTCAGGCCGCTGGCGGTGATCTGTTCGGCCACCTCGTCGAAGCGCTCCGGGTGACGCGGCACGAGGATCAGCAACGCGCCGGGGTGCTGGCGCGCCAGTTCGGGCCAGGCCAGCAGCAGGGCCGCTTCTTCGCCGTCGTGCGTGCTGCCGGCGACCACGATGGGCCGTCCCGCCAGCCAGGGCAGGCGGTCCGGGCTCTCGGGCGTGTCGCGCTGGTCGAACTTGAGGTTGCCGGTGAGCACCAGGCGGTCGGCGGGCACGCCCAGGGCCGCGTAGTGCTCCACGCTGGGCGCGTCGGCGGCAGCCACCACGGCCATCTGCGACCAGACGGGCGCCATCAGGGCGCGCCAGCGCTGGTAGAACTGGGCCGAATCGGCCGACAGCCGGGCATTGACCAGGGCCACGGGCGTGAGCCGCTGGCGGCACTGCCAGAGCATCTCCGGCCAGATCTCGCGCTCGATCAGCACCAGCAGGGAGGGCTGCAGCCGGTCCAGGAAGCGGCGCGTGGCACCGGGTGTGTCGATGGGCGCGAAGACGTGGCGGATGTCGTCGCCCCAGTGGGAGCGCAGCGTGCGTGCGCCCGTGGGCGACTGGGTGCTGACCGTGATCGCATGGTCGGGCCAGGTTTCGCGCAACGCCGCGATCAGCGGGCGCGCCGCCTGCACCTCGCCCACGGACGCGGCGTGAATCCAGAGGCCGCCCATGGACGCGGGCTCGATGCGGATGAAGCCCAGTCGCTCGCGCAGCCGTTCACGGTAGCCGGCGTCCTTGCGGCCGCGCAGCCACAGCCAGCCCAGCAGGGGCAGCGTCAGACCACGCAGCAGCAGCCGGTAGCCGCGCTGGGCCAGGCTGGCCTTGTTCAGCGCCAATGGTCGGCGACCCACTGGGTCGGCAGGACACGGCGGTACCACTTGCCACTGACGCCGGCGATGGCGTCGGGCGGGTTGGGCTTGCCGTGGAAGGCGATGAGGCGGGCACCTTTGGGGATGGTGGGCGGCTTGAACCAGCCCATGATGCCCGGCTGCAGGCAGTGTCGCTTGAAGCTGCGGCACCACTCCTCGGGCCAGTAGCTGAGCTTGCCCTGGCGCGCGAGATACAGCGTGATGAACTCCTGCTCGTTGCGCACCGGCGCGATCGAGGCGGGGTAATCGTTCTTCAGGTGCTCCAGCGCGTCGGCGTGCGCGCCGATGGTGTAGAGGTAGCACGAGGTGTTGCCCGTACCGTCCTTCTTGTCCCATTCCTTGATCACGATGAACTCGCCCTTCTGCTCGAAGAATGGGTCCAGGCTGTCGAGGATGACGATGTCCAGGTCGAGGAACAGGGTGCGGCCCTGCAGGTCGTACAGCGGATTCGCGAACGAGGTCAGCTTGAGCCAGCCGTGGCCGAAGGTCCAGGGCTTGCGCTGGTCGAACTCGTCGAAGCCGACCATGGGGATGGGTTTGACCTCGACGGCGGGGTCGATGCCGGCGCCGTCATCGGTCAGGCAGACAAAACGGAACGGCCGGTGCAGGTGGCGGCGGACCATGCTGTGCAGCTTGTTGACGTACTCGGGGCCGTACTTCTTGCCCCACTTGATGCACAGCACATTGACCGCTTGCATGAATCACCTTTGGCTCTGTCTTGCCGCCGCGGACGGTATGTCCCCAGCGGCCGACCCGGCAGTTTATCCCAGCAGGGGGATCACTTCAGCAAGGCGTTGACCGGCTGCAGGTCGTCGGCCTTGAGCACGCCGCCGGCCTGCTTAAGGCGCAGCTGGCCCACCAGCACGTTGTAGCGTGCCACAGCCAGGTCGCGCTTGGTCTGGAACAGCTGGCTCTGGGCGTTGAGCACGTCGATGTTGATGCGCACGCCCACCTGGTAGCCCAGCTTGTTCGCGTCCAGCGCGCTCTGGCTGGACGCCTCGGCCGCTTCCAGGGCCTTGACCTGGCTGGTGCCCGAGACCACGCCGAAGTAGGCGCTGCGGATGGTCTGCGAGATGTTGCGCAGCGCGGTCTCGCGGTCGGCGCGCGACTTCTCGACCAGTGCGAGCGCTTCGCGGACCCGGTTCTCGATCGCGTTGCCGGCGTACAGCGGCAGGTTGAACTGCAGGCCGACGCTGGCGTTGTTGGTGCGCACGTTGCCGGCGGTCGGGAAGTTCGAGTTGGGGCCGCGCGCCACCTGGTACTGGCCGACCAGGTCCAGCGTGGGCTTGTGCCCGGCCTGCGCCTTCTGCACCTCGACCTCGGCGATCTCGAAGGCCTTGTCGGCCTGGCGCACCGCGGGATGCTGCGTCAGCGCCTGTTCCACCCAGGCCTCGGCGCTGGCGGGCTGCACCGCGGGCAGGTTCACCGGGGCGGCCAGCGGCTTCGGGCTGGCACCGCTGCGGCCCACCAGCTGGTCGAGGGCGAGCTTCTTGACCAGCAGGTCGTTGCTGGCGGCGATCTCCTGGGCCAGCACCAGGTCGTAGCGGGCCTGGGCTTCGCGCGAATCGGTGACGGTGGAGGTGCCGACCTCGAAATTGCGTTTGGCCGCGGCGAGCTGCTCGGCCACGGCGGTCTTCTGGGCCTGCACGAAGGTCAGCGTGTCCTGCGCGGCCAGCACGTCGAAGTAGGCCTGGGCGGTGCGCACCATCAGGTCCTGTTCGGCCGCTTCCAGCTGGGCACGGGCAATCTCCACCGAGAGCTGGCCTTGCTCATCGTTGTAGCGGTTGACCGGGCGGTACAGCGGCTGGCTGGCCGAAAGGGTGACGTTTTGCGAGTTGCTGGTGCGGCCCGTGTCCGTCACGTCGTTGCGGCTGTTGGTCCAGTTGGCGCCAGCGCCCAGCCCCGCCTGCGGACGCAGGCCGGCCTTCGCCTGGTCGGCCTTGGCGAGACTGGCGTCGTACTGGGCGCGCGCCGACTGCAGCGTGGTGTCGTAGCCCCGTGCCGCCTCGTACAGCTCCACCAGGCTCTGGGCCTGGGCGCCCGCCGCACCCAGCGCGAGGGCGACCGCGAAGGACAGGCGGGTCAGGGCGGAACGGTGGGGGGCGAGAGACGGAGCGGTCATGGGGTTTCCTTGGGAACGGGGCGCCGGCGGGGTCAGTAGGTGGGAACCCCGGGATCGCGTTGCTGGGACCAGGCGTCGATGCCGCCGTGGACGTTGACGACGGCGGTGAAGCCGTTCTGGATCAGGAAGTGCGCCACCTGGGCGCTGCGTGCGCCGTGGTGGCACAGGCAGGCGATGGGGCGGTCGCGTTCGAGTTCGAGGTAGCGGGCGGGGACGCTGCGCATCGGCATGGCCACCAGCTCGAAGCCGTCGGGCCGCACCGAGGCGGTCTGCAGCTCCCAGGGCTCGCGCACGTCCAGCACCACCGGCAGTGCGCCGGGTTTCTGTGCGCTGGCGTGCTGCAGCCAGTCGTCGAGTTGGGCGGGGTGGATGGCTTGCATGGCGTCGCGGCTCAGAAAGAGAAGCGCGAGGGCTCGGCAAAGTTCCGCAAGCGGGGCGCGATCGTGTCCCAGGGCTGCTGGGTGCTGAAACCTGCGTCGTCCACGCGGGTGACGACGGTGGCACGCATCACCGGCTCGTGGCCGACGATGGCGATCAGACGGCCACCCTTGGCCAGCAGGGCCAGCAGACCGGCCGGCACTTCGGCGACCGAGCCGGCCACCAGGATGGCGTCCCAGGGGCCTTCGGCGGCGCAGGCGGCAAAGCCGTTGGCTGCGGCGTCGGCCACCCGCACCTCGGCGTTGGTGATGCCGGCCTGCTGCAGGTTCTTGCGCGCGGCGCTGGCGATGGCGTCGTCGATTTCCAGCGAGACCACGCGCTGGGCCAGGCTGGCCAGCAGCGCGGTGGTGTACCCGCTGCCAGTGCCGATCTCCAGCACCTTGTCGGTGGCTTTCAGTGCCAGGTCCTGCACCATGCGGGCCTGCACACGCGGGGCGAGCATGACCTGGTCGGCGCCGTGGCCCAGGGGCAGTTCCATGTCGACATAGGCCAGCGCCTTCTGCGCGGGCGAGACGAACTGGTCGCGCCTGACGCGGTCGAGCAGCTCCAGCACAGCCGGGTCCAGCACCTCCCAGGGGCGGACTTGCTGTTCGATCATGTTGAAGCGGGCACGGTCGAGGCTCAGGGGCGTCGAAGAGGTCATTTTGATACTCCGGTGGGTATGTTAGCCGATCTGTTCCGATTTTACCGAGCGGGGCTCATCGGGCCGCTGACGCCGCGGGCGCGAAGCCCAGCCGGCGCCGCACCCAGGTTGCCAGATCGTCCATGTAGCAGTAGACGACTGGCACCACGACCAGGGTCAGGATGGAAGAGGTGATGACACCGCCGATCACGGCCTGGCCCATGGGGGCGCGCTGCTCCGAGCCTTCGGTGAGTGCAAAGGCCAGCGGCACCATGCCGAACACCATGGCCAGCGTGGTCATCAGGATCGGGCGCAGTCGCACCTTGGCCGCCAGCAGCAGGGCGTTCTCGCGGTCCAGCGGCGGCTGGCCCTCGAAGCCCTCGCGCGCCCGGATCGCGAAGTCCACCAGCAGGATGGCGTTCTTGGTCACCAGGCCCATCAGCAGCACGATGCCGATGACCGAGAACATGCTCATGGTCGAGCCGAACATCAGCAGCGCCAGCACCACGCCGATCAGGGTCAGCGGCAGCGAGGTCATCAGCGCCAGCGGCTGCAGGAAGCTCTGGAACTGGCTGGCCAGGATCATGTAGATGAAGATGATCGCCAGCGCCAGCGCCGAGACCGCGTAGGCGAAGGACTCCTGCATGTTCTTGGTCGAGCCGCCGAACTCGTAGCGGTAGCCGGGCGGAAAGCTCATCTGGTCCAGCACCTGGCGGATCTCGCCCGAGACATCACCGGCCGAGCGGCCGTAGACGTTGGCGCTGATGGCGACCTCGCGGTTGAGGTTGCGGCGGTTGATCTGGTTCGGGCCGGTGGCGTCGACCACCTCGGCGATCTGGCCCAGGCGCACCACGCGCGCCGAGCCGTCGGCGTTGTTGCCGACCACGAAGGGCAGTTGTTCCAGGTCGTCGGCGCGGGCGCGCTGCTCCGGCGCCAGGCGCACGTTCACGTCGTAGCTCTCGCCGTCGGCGGCACGCCAGTTGCCCACGGTCTGCCCGGCCACGAAGGTGCGCAGGCTGCTGGCCACGGCTGCGCTGTTGAGGCCCGCGTCAGAGGCGATCTCGCGCCGCATCACGATGTCCACCGTGGGTTTGTTGGGCTTGATGCTGGCGTCCAGATCGACCAGGCCGACGATGGGCCGCACGCGCTCCGTCACCTGGGCGGTCAGCCGCTCCAGCTCGGCCAGGTCGTCGCCCTGCAGCGAGAACTCGATCTGCTTGTTGCCGCCCACCGGGTCGAGCAGGCCGGCGTGGGTCACGGTGATGCCGGGCACGGTGCGCAGCCGGTCGCGCAGCTTCGCCGCCATGGCGTCGGCGTTGAGGGTGCGCAGCTGGCGGTCGACCAGGCGCACGTAGACGCTGGCGTACATGGTGCCTTGCGCATTGCCGGTGTTGATGGTCGAGAGCGTGTACCTCACCTCGGGGAATTCACGCAGGATGGCCTCGACCTGCTTCGTCTTCGCCTCGGTCGCCTGCAGCGAGGAACCGACCGGCGTGTGGAAGGACAGCGAGGTTTCGGAGAAGTCGGCCTTGGGCACGAACTCGGTGCCCAGCAGCGGCAGCATGAAGACGCTGCCGACGAACACCGCAATCGCCAGCGCCATCGTCGACAGCTTGTGCGCCAGCGACCAGCGCAGCGCGCCCTGGTAGGTGTCGGCCAGCCGGTCCTGCACGTGGTCGAACCAGCCGGTGATGCGGCCGATGGTCTTGTCGTACAGCGTCACCGGCGCGAGGTGCCTGCCATGCTTCTCGATCTCGGGGTCGTGCCAGACCGAGGACAGCATGGGGTCGAGCGTGAAGCTCACGAACATCGAGATCAGTACGGCCGCGACCATGGTGATGCCGAACTCGTGGAAGAACTTGCCGATGATGCCGCCCATGAAGCCGATGGGCAGGAACACGGCGACGATGGACAGCGTGGTCGCCAGCACCGCCAGCCCGATCTCCGAGGTGCCGTCCATGGCGGCGTCGAACGGCTTCTTGCCCATCTGCACGTGGCGCACGATGTTCTCGCGCACCACGATGGCGTCGTCGATCAGCAGGCCCACCGACAGCGTGAGCGCCATCAGCGTGATCATGTTGATGGTGAAGCCGAACAGATTCATGAAGAAGAAGGTGCCGATCACCGAGATTGGCAGCGTCAGCCCGGTGATCACCGTCGAGCGCCACGAGTTCAGGAACAGGAACACGATCAGCACGGTCAGCAGCGCACCTTCGATCAGCGTCTGGCGCACGTTCTCCACCGAGACGCGGATCGGCCGCGAGCCGTCGGCAATCGGTTCGAGCTTCACGCCCGCTGGCAGCTCGGCCTTGAGCGACTCGACGGTGGCCTTCAGCCCGTCGGTGACCGCGATGGTGTTCTCGTCCTGCGCCTTCTGCACCTGCAGCAGCAGGGTGCGCTGGCCGTTGTAGAGCGCCAGGCTCTCGACCTCCTGCGTGCCGTCGCTCACGCGCGCGACCTGCGACAGGTGCACGGGGCTGCCGCCGCGCCGCGCCACGATGATCTGGCCGAAGTCCTGCGGGTTCTTCAGGCGCGAGAGCACCTGCACCACGCGGTCGCGCTCGCTGGTTTTGAGCGTGCCCACCGGCAGGTCCTGGTTCTCGTTGCGCACCGCCGTCGTGACCTGGTCGGCGGTGACGCCCAGCGCCTCCATCGCGGCCGGGTCGAGGTGGATGTTGACGGCGCGCCGGGTGCCGCCCACCAGGGTGACCGAGCCCACGCCGCGCACGTTCTCGAGGCGCTTCTTGAGCGTCTGCTCGGCCCAGGTGGTCAGCTCGACTGCGCTGAGCGCCTTTCCGTTGACTGCTTCAGGGAGCACCGCCATCGACCAGATCGCCCGGCTGGCGGGGTCGAAGCGCAGCACGCGCGGTTCCTTCACGTCGGTGCGGAAGCTCGGCTTGAGGATGGCGATCTTCTCGCGCACGTCGTCGGCGGCCTTGCGGCCGTCGATGTGCAGCTGGAACTCGATGATGACGACGGACTGGCCTTCGTAGCTGCGCGAGGTCAGGGCGTTGACGCCGGCGATGGCGTTGACCGACTCTTCCACCTTCTTGGTGACCTCGGATTCGACGATCTCGGGCGAGGCACCGGGGTACTCGGTGGTGACCACGACCACCGGGAAGTCGATGTTGGGGAACTGGTCGACCTTCAGGCGCTGGAAGGCGAACAGCCCCAGCACCAGCAGGGCCAGCATGACCATGGTCGCGAAGACCGGGTTGCGCAGCGAAACGCGGGTGAACCACATGGTGCGGCGCTCAGTTGGTGGCGGCGGTGACCGGGGGCGTGGCGGCGGGCGCCGCGAGCTTCACTTCGGTGCCCTCGCGGATCAGGCCGGCCTGCACGCGCAGCAGCTGGGTGCCCGCGGGCGCGGCGACCACGCCGTCGACCACCAGCATGGGCTCGCCGTCGCGCTGGCCCTGGCGGCCCAGGGTGACCGGCACGTGGGCGATCCTGCCGCCCTGGATCACCTGGATGTAGGGCTGGGGCTTGTCGTTGCGCACCGCCGAGAGCGGCACCGCCAGCGCCTTGAGCTGGCCGGTGACGATCTCGCCCTGCGCGAACAGGCCCTGGCGCATGCCGGCCGCGGCAGGCAGGCGCAGGTAGACCAGCACGCTGCGGCTGCCCGCCTGCACGCTGGGATTGATGCGCGCCACCGTGGAGTCCACCGCCTGGTCCAGACCTTCAATCTTGAGTCGCGCCTTCTGGCCCACCGCCACGCTCGCAGCGTCGGCCGGTGCCAGCGCGGCTTCCAGCTCGAAACCGCTGAGGTCCACCACCTCCAGGATGCGGGCGTCCACGCCGACGCGCTCGCCGTTCTGCACCAACCGCGCCGAGACCTGGCCCGACAGCGGCGCGCGCAGCGTGGTGTCGCCCAGCGCCTTGCGCGCGATGTCCAGCGCCGCGATGGCGGCCTGGTGGTTGGCCTCGGCGGCCGCAAGGTTGTTGGTCGAGGTCTCCAGCGCGGTGGCCGAGATGAAGCCCTGCTGCACCAGCGACTGGTTGTTGTCCTGCGCGCGCCTGGCAATCGCCACCTGCGCCAGCGCCGACTTGGCCTGCTGCTCGGCCTGGCGCACGCGGGCCTGGGCCTCGGTGCTGTCGATGCGGGCGACCACTTCGCCTGCCTGGACCGCATCGCCCTCGCGCTTGCTGATGCCCTGCACCTCGCCGGCCACACGGGCCTTGATGGCGGCGGTCTGCAGCGCCCGCAGCGAACCCGAGACGCCGACCGACTGCGCCAGCTCCAGCGCTTCGACCGTGGCCACGTCCTGCGGCGGCAGTTCGTACACCGGCGCCTTCTGTGCGGAGACGGCGGCCGCCGTGGCCGCCTCGCTCTGCGCCTTGCGCTTGCCCAGCGCGCGCGTCACGCCCAGGGCGATGGCGATCACGAGCAGGGCGAGCAGCAGCCATTTGATCCAGCCGGAACGGGAAGCGGGTGCGTTCATGGGGGTTCTCGGAAGAGGTCTGGTGTTCAGGGGCGCACGCGCATGCCATCCAGCAGCAGGCCGACCTGCGTGCCGAGGAAGGCCTGCGGGTCCAGCCGGTCGGCGGGCGGACAGCAGGGCGCCATCGAGTGTTTCCACATCAGCAGGAAGATCATGGGTGCGATGAGGCTGTAGACCGCGCTGTCCAGGTCCATCGGCCGGAAGTCGCCGCGGTCGATGCCGCGCTGCAGCACCCGCTTGAGCAGGGCCCGGCCGGGGTCGATCACCTCGTGCTGGTAGAAGCTGGCGATTTCGGGGAAGGTGCCGGCCTCGCTCATCACCAGCTTGGTGATCCCCGAGGCGGCGGTCATGCCGATGCGTTCCCACCAGGCGTTCATGGTGTAGCGCAGCAGTTCGGCGCTGTCGCCCTGGAAGGCGTCCAGCTCGTCGTTCCACTCGCCGAAGCGGCCGGCGATGGTTTCGCGCACCACGGCCTTGAAGAGTTCTTCCTTGCTGGGAAAGTAGAGGAAGAGGGTGCCTTTGGAGACGCCCGCGCGCGCGGCGACCTCCTCGACGCGGGTGGCGGCGAAGCCTTTTTCAACGAACAGGGCGAGCGCGGCGTCCAGCAGTTCGCCCGGGCGGGCTTCCTTGCGGCGTTCGCGTTTGGTGGGGGAGAGTGCGGAATTCATCTTCTAATGACTGACTGGTCAGTAGTTTAGTTCCGCACCCCCGCAGCGTCAATCTGGGCCAGCAGCGTGCGCAGGTGGGCCGTCACATCGGTCGGCCAGTCCGCCGCCAGCGCCTCCACCCGCGCCAGATCGCCCGCGAACAGCGCGCGGCTGACCTCTTCGTACTGCGGCAGGTCGCCGCACACGATGGACATGAAGCGGTAGGCCGCCTCGGTGGCGCGCCGCTGGGCCTGTGCCGAGCCGCCTTCGCGCATGGCCGACTGCACCAGCTTGCGCAGCGCGACCGAGGCGCCGCCGGGCTGGCGCGAGAGCCAGTCCCAGTGGCGCGGCAGCAGGGTCACTTCGCGGGCGGTCACGCCCAGCTTGGGTCGGCCGGGGCCGCGCGGCGCGTCGCTGCCGGGTGCTTCGTCCGGGGCGTCGGATGCCGGGGTGGGCGGCAGCTGCGCCAGCAACTGGGCGGCGGGTGTTCGCCAGTCCAGTTCGATGCGTTCGCTGGAGACGGCGTCGAGCACGAGCGGCAGCGCCTCGGGCTGTGCCGCCAGGCGCTGCTGCACGGCGGCGATCACGCCGGCCGGCTCGCCGCGGGCGAGCCGGCGGTGGTGTTCAAAGGCGATCCAGTGCGGGGAGAGCGAAGGCATGTGTGCGGTGTCCGAATATTACCCGGGTAAAAGTATAGCTCATTTTTACCCGGGTAATAAAGAGACCGCCGCCGTCAGGGGGCCGCTGCGCGCAGGGCCAGCGCCCGCTCCACGATGCTGGCGGCGTCCACCGCGAAGAAGCGCCGCAGCGCCGCGCGCGTGTCGCTGCGGCCGAAGCCGTCGGTGCCCAGGGTGGCGCAGGCGCGGTCGGCGGGCAGGTAGGCGCGCACGCTGTCGGGTACGGCGCGCACGTAGTCGGAGGCGGCCACGATGGGCCCGCGGGTCTGGCCCAGCAGGCGCGCGATGTAGGGCTCGGCTGCGCCTGCGGCGGCGCCTCCGCGCGCCAGCTCGCTCCAGCTGGTGACGGCGACCACGTCCACGCCCAGGCCCTGCGCGGCCAGTTGCTGCGCCGCCTGCCGCACCTCGCCCAGGATGGCGCCCGAGCCCATCAGCGTGACACCGGGGCCACTGGCCGGGCCCAGGCGCTCGAACAGGTAGGCCCCGGCGATCACGCCGGCCGCCGCGCCCTCGGGCAGGTCGGGCTGGGCGTAGTTCTCGTTCATCAGCGTGACGTAATAGAAGACGTCCTGCTGCCGCTCCAGCATCTCGCGCATGCCGTGGTCGAGGATGACCGCCAGTTCGCCCGCGTAGGCCGGGTCGTAGGCCCTGCAGTTGGGGATGGTGGCGGCCACCAGGTGGCTGCTGCCGTCCTGGTGCTGCAGGCCTTCGCCGCCCAGCGTGGTGCGGCCCGAGGTCGCGCCCAGCAGGAAGCCGCGGGCGCGCTGGTCGGCGGCGGCCCAGATGGCGTCGCCCACGCGCTGGAAGCCGAACATCGAGTAGTAGATATAGAAGGGCAGCATGGCCAGGCCGTGCACGCTGTAGCTGGTGGCCGCCGCCGTCCAGCTGGCGATGGCACCGGCCTCGCTGATGCCTTCTTCCAGGATCTGCCCGTCCTTGGCCTCGCGGTAGCTCAGCACCGAGCCGATGTCTTCCGGCGCGTAGCGCTGGCCCGCGCTGCTGTAGATGCCGACCTGCTTGAACAGGTTGGCCATGCCGAAGGTGCGCGCCTCGTCGGCCACGATGGGCACCAGGCGTTGACCGAGCGTGCCGTCCTTGAGCAGGTTGCCCAGCATGCGCACGAAGGCCATGGTGGTGCTCATCTCCTTGCCGCCGGCGGCGAGGGCGAACTGGCCGTAGCCCGCCAGCGGCGGCACGGCCACCGGCTCGCAGGCGGTGTCGCGGCGCGGCAGGGGGCCGCCCAGCGCGGCGCGGCGCGCGTGCAGGTACTGCATCTCGGGGCTGTCGGCCGCGGGTTTGTAGAAGCTGAGGCTTGTGGCCTGCTCATCCGTCAGCGGCAGGTTGAAGCGGTTGCGGAACTCGATGAGGTCGGCGTCGTCCAGTTTTTTCTGGCTGTGCGTCGTCATCTTGCCCTGCCCCGCTTGTCCCATGCCATAGCCCTTTTTGGTGTGGGCCAGGATCACCGTCGGCTGCCCCTTGTGGGCGGCAGCGGCGGCGTAGGCGGCGTGAATCTTGACGAGATCGTGTCCGCCCCGTTTGAGGCGGTCGATCTGCTCATCGGTCATGCCCTGGGCCAGGGCGGCCAGCTCGGGGTTCTGACCGAAGAAGTGTTCTCGGTTGAAGCGGCCGTTCTTGGCCGCGAAGGTCTGCATCTGGCCGTCCACCGTGCCCTGGAGCGCGCGCAACAGGGCGCCGCTGCGGTCGCGTGCGAACAGGCCGTCCCAGTCGCTGCCCCAGACCAGCTTGATCACGTTCCAGCCGGCGCCGGCGAACAGGCGTTCGAGCTCGTCGATGATGCGGCCGTTGCCGCGCACCGGGCCGTCCAGCCGCTGCAGGTTGCAGTTGACCACCCAGACCAGGTTGTCCAGCCGCTCGCGCGCGGCCAGGGTGAGCGCGCTCATGCTCTCGGGCTCGTCCATCTCGCCGTCGCCGAACACGCCCCAGACCTTGCGGCCGGCGCAGTCGAGCAGGTTCCGGTCGCTCAGGTAGTGCATGAAGCGCGCGTGGTAGATCGAGCTGATCGGCCCCAGGCCCATGGAGCCGGTGGGGAACTGCCAGAAGTCCGGCATCAGCCAGGGGTGCGGGTAGCTGGAGAGGCCGCGCGCGCCGTGTTCGGGCGCCACGATTTCCTGCCGGTAGTGCGCCAGGTCGGCCTCGCTCAGGCGGCCTTCGAGGAACGCGCGGGCGTAGACGCCGGGCGCGCTGTGGGGCTGGAAGAACACCAGGTCGCCGCCATGGCCGTGGCTCCGCGCGTGGAAGAAGTGGTTGAAGCCGGCCTCGAACAGGTCGGCCGCGCTGGCGTAGCTGGCGATGTGGCCGCCCAGTTCGCCGTAGGCCTTGTTGGCGCGCACCACCATGGCCAGGGCGTTCCAGCGCATCAGCGAGGCCAGCCGCTCCTCGATGGCGAGGTCACCCGGGAACGGCGGCTGGTCGTCGACCGCGATGGTGTTGACGTACGGCGTGTTGCGCTCGGGCTGCCAGCCCACGTGGTGTTCGTGCGCCAGGCGGGCCAGTTCGTCCAGCACAGCGCGGGCGCGCGCCGGCCCCTGGGTGTCAATGAGCGAGCGCAGGGCGTCGCGCCACTCCTGCGTTTCGGCCGGGTCGAGGTCGGGGCTGGTGTTCAAGGGAATTTCTCCGGGTGAGCGCAGGACTGTAGGCAGGGCGCACGCGCATTTGTTGCCGGACTTGCTGAACAATGGGCGCCTCTGCAGCACGATGCACCGCCAAACCAATGAAAAGCAGCACAAACCACCTCGACGCCACCGACCGCCGGATTCTGGAAGAGCTCCAGCGGGACGCCAGCCTGTCCAACGTCGAGCTCGCGCGCCGCGTGCACCTCTCGCCCTCGCCCTGCCTGGCGCGGGTGCGCGCCATGGAAGCCAGCGGGCTGATCCGCCAGTACGTGGCCCTGCTGGACGCCGGCCAGCTCGGGCTGCACCTGAACGTGTTTGTCTCCATCAGCCTCAGGCAGCAGAGCCGCAAGGCGCTGCAGGCCTTCGAGGAGCGCATCACGCTGCGCGAGGAGGTGATGGAGTGTTACCTGATGTCCGGCGATGCCGACTACCTGCTGCGCGTGGCCGTGCCCGACATGCCGGCGCTGGAGCGCTTCATCCTGGAGCAGCTCTCGCCCATCGCCCAGGTCGAGAAGATCCGATCTTCGTTTGCGCTCAAACAGGTGCGCTACAAGACGGCGCTGCCGCTGGCGCCGACCTGATGCCTGTGGGGCGCCGACCTCAGCCCAGCCGGATGCCCACGCGCGTGATGCGCCCGCCCTCCAGCGCGCGCACGCTCAGTTCCGCCGCGCCCAGCATGGCGCTGTCGCCTTCGACGGCCGGGCGCCGCAGTTCCTCACGCATCCAGGTGGCCACGTCGGTCGGCGCATCGGGCGGCACGGGCAGGCCATAGAAGGCGCACAGCGTGTCCATCGGCGTCGCGCCGTCGATCACGAAATCGCCGAACACGAGGCGGCTGGCCTGCAGGTCATTGGGCTCGGGCAGCGCCAGGCCCAGGCGCCGCGCGCTCCAGGCGATGGTCGAGCCCTGCAGCAGCAGCGAGGTGAGCACCACGACGAAGGCCACGTTGAAGAAGGTCTGCGCGCCGGGCACACCGGCCATCAACGGGAACATGGCCAGCACGATGGGCACCGCGCCGCGCAGACCCACCCATGAGATGAACACGATCTCGCGCGGCGGAAAGCGCAGCGGCACCAGGCACAGCGCCACCGCCAGCGGTCGGGCCACCAGCATCAGCACCAGCGACACCCCCAGCCCGGGCAGCAGGGTGGGCAGCAGCTGCGACGGCGTGGCCAGCAGGCCCAGCAGCAGGAACATGCCCGCCTGCGACAGCCAGGCGTAGCCGTCCATGGCCGAGAGCGTCGACCGCACCTGCCGCCGCGCGCGGTTGCCCGCGATCACGCCCATGGCGTACACCGCGAGAAACCCCGAGCCGCCCAGCCACGTGGTGGCCGCGAACACTGTCAGCCCGCCCGAGACCAGCAGCAGCGCGCGGATGCCGCCGCCACCGTCCTCGCCGCGCCCCAGCCGCTTGAGCAACTCGGCCATCGCGAAGCCGGCGCCCAGCCCCAGTGCCCCGCCCCAGCCGAACTGCAGGGCCAGCGAGCGCAGCACCTCCAGCGCCGACAGCCCGGCGCCGGACCCTGCGGTGGTCGCCGCCAGCACCACGCCGATGAGCGCCAGCGTCAGGTACACCGCCATCGGGTCGTTCATGCCCGACTCGATCTCCAGCGTCGCGGCCACACGCTCGTTCAGCCGCACGCCCGAGGACTTGAGCAGTGCGAACACCGCGGCCGCGTCGGTCGAACCGACGATGGCGCCCACCAGCAGCGCCATCGGCCAGGACAGGTCCAGCAGCCAGCGCGCCGCCGCGCCGGTGATGCCCGCACTGAGCACCACGCCCAGCGTGGCCAGCAGCAGCGAGGGCTTCAGGCCGGTGCGGAAGGTGTCGAAGTCGGTGCGCAACCCGCCGTCGAGCAGGATCACCGCCAGCGCGATGTTGCCGACCCAGAAGCTCAGCCGGAAGTCGTTGAACACCAGCCCGCCGGGCCCGTCCTGGCCGGCCAGGATGCCCGCCAGCAGGAACACCAGCAGGAAGGAAAACCCCACCCGCGTCGAGACCACGCCCGCGAGCACGCTGACGAACACCAGCGCGGCGGCGACGAGCAGGGGCAGGGCGAGAAAGTCCAGCGACAGGGCCATGGCCGCAAGCTAACAGAATGTGTGCCAGCGGTGGGGCTGAGGACTACATTACGTCTGGCTGCATGGTCAACCCGTGGCAGGTCGCCCACGCCTGCAGCCGGGAGTCCGCACCATGACCGCCACGCTGCAAGCGCTTCTCGGATTCATCGCCTGGACCCTGTGCCTGCTGGTCCTCATGGAAGCCATCCGGTCCTGGCTCGTCCTCTCGGGCACCGTGCCCGCCAATGGCTTCACCCCCGACAACGCCAACCTCTCGCCCTTCATGCAACGCCTGGCCCGGGCGCACGCGAACTGCCTGGAGGGGTTGCCCCTCTTTGGCGGGCTCATGCTGGTCGCCGTGGTCGCCGGGCGGGCGACCGTCACCGACCCGCTGGCCTGGGTGCTGCTCGGTGCGCGCATCGTGCAGTCTCTGATCCATCTGGCGTCGACCTCGCCCGCGGCGGTCACGGCGCGGTTCACCGCGTTCGCGGTGCAGGTGGCGATTGCCGTCTGGTGGGTGCTTGGGCTGTCGGGGGTCTGAAGCCGCAGAAAGGAGAACGCCATGAATGCCCATCCTCCGCTCACGATCCGGGACCTGCGTGTGCGCGCCGCGCATGTGCCGCTGCGCATCCCGCTGCAGACCAGCAGCGGCACCATTCACATCGCGCCGCTGGCCCTCATCGACCTGCTCACCGACGAGGGCGTCACCGGCTCCACCTACCTGTTCTGCTACACGCCGCTGGTGCTCAAGCCGGTGGTGCAACTGCTCAACGAGTTGCTGCCCGTGGTCAAGGGTGATGCGGTGGCGCCGCTGGAACTCGACCGCAAGCTGCGCGCCCGGTTCCGGCTGCTCGGGGTCAAGGGCGTGGTGGGCATGGCGCTGGCGGGCATCGACATGGCCGCCTGGGACGCGCTCTCCAAGGCGCAGGGCCTGCCCCTGGCACGGGCGCTGGGCGGTGAGCTGCGGCGCATCCCGGCCTACAACAGCTGCGGCCTGGGCATGATCGGTGCCGAGCGCGCCGCGGCCGAGGCCCAGCAGCTTGCGGCGCCCGGCTTTCCCGCCATCAAGGTGCGCCTGGGCTATGCCGACCCGGCCACCGACCTCGCGGTGGTGCGCGCCGTGAGGCGCGCCATTGGGGACGGCGTGCACCTGATGTCGGACTACAACCAGGCGCTGTCCGTGGCCGACGCGTCCGCGCGCATCCAGGCGCTCGACGGCGAAGGGCTGTACTGGGTGGAAGAGCCGACCTCGGCCGACGACCATGCCGGCCACGCCCAGATCCGCTCGCGGACACGTTCGCGCATCCAGATGGGCGAGAACTGGTGGGGCCCGCACGAGATGGCGGTCTGCGTGGCCGCCGGCGCCTCGGACTTTGGTATGCCCGACGCCATGAAGATCGGTGGCGTGACCGGCTGGCTGCGCGCCGCCGCCATCGGCGAGACCGCTGGCCTGCCGCTGTCCAGCCACCTGTTTCCGGAGATCAGTAGCCACCTGCTGGCCGTCACGCCCACCGCGCACTGGCTGGAATATGTCGACTGGGCCGACCCGGTGCTGCAGGAGCCGCTGCGGGTGGAGGCCGGCCACGTCACCCCGCCCGATGTGCCCGGCAGCGGCATCCGCTGGAACGAGGACGGCATCAAGCGCTGCCTCGTGCCATGAACCCGGTGCACTACGCCGGCAGGTCTTCGTGCAGGCAGAGGTAGTTGCCTTCGGTGTCCTTGAACCAGGCGGCCTTCTCGGCCCCGAGCACGCAGACGTGGTTCACCGTCTTCAGCCCGGGAAAGTCGTAGTCCTCGAACACCACGCCCGCGCGCTTCAACTGCGCGATGCTGGCGGCGATGTCGCTGACCTGGAAGCTGACGGCGGTATGGTCGGCCTTGGTGCCGTCGGGTTTGGGGAACAGGGCCAGCGTGGTGCCACCGACCGAATAGACGAACTTGCCGTCGGGTTTGAACCCGCCCGGTGTCAGGCCGAGACAGCCTTCGTAGAACGCCCGCGCGCGGTCGATGTCTTTCACGGGCAGCATGGTGGTGACAGAAGCAGTGGACAACATGGCTGGTCCTTTCGCTCGATCCGGCCGCGTTCGCGCCGCCTGGCGCCCGCCAGGCCGCACCGGGCCGGCGCACCAGCATAGGCCTGAGGCGACCCCGGCGCCAGTGGCCCCATCGGGTGGTGTGGGCATGGCTGGAACTACCATGCCCACCCATGACCCAGGACAAGCTCGACCTCCTCATCGACCTGCACTGGCCCAACCCCCGCCAGGGGCCGGGCGGCGATGAGCAGACCGAATTCGCGCTGCGCCTGACCGGGCTCGACCCGGCAGTGCCGCTGACCGTGGCCGACATCGGCTGCGGCACCGGCGCGGCCGCGCTCGCGCTGGCCCGGCTGCTGCCGCAGGCGCGGATCACCGCGGTGGACTTTCTGCCGCCGTTTCTGGCGAAACTGCGGCAGCGCTGCGAAGCGGCCGGGGTGGCCGATCAGGTGTCGCCACTGGCGGCGTCCATGAGCGAACTGCCGTTTGCCGAAGCGCAGTTCGACCTGCTCTGGTCCGAGGGCGCGATCTACAACATGGGCTTCGAGAACGGTGTGAAAAGCTGGCAGCGCTTTCTGAAACCGGGCGGTGTGCTCGTGGCTTCCGAACTCACCTGGACCACGGACACACGCCCGCCCGAGCTGCAGGCCTTCTGGGACGCCGCCTATCCCGAAGTCGCCACCGCCGCGGACAAGATCCGCGTGCTGGAGCGGCACGGCTATTCGCCACTGGGCCACTTCGTGCTGCCAGAGACCTGCTGGCGCGATGCCTACTACCGCCCGCTGCAAGCGGGCTTCAACGACTTCCTCAGCCGCCACGGAGACAGTGAGGCCGCGCGGGCGGTGGTGGCGGAACACGAGCAGGAGATCGCTCTGTATGAAGCGAACTCGATGTACTTCGGCTATGGCGTGTACGTCGCCAGGGGGATCACATTTCCGCAGAAATCCCACCTGTCCCCATGACGCTGCCCTTCGAATGCCAGAACCCCACGCTCCAGTTCGAGCGCTTCATGGTCGACGCCCGCGACTGCGCCGGGCTGCCCACCACCAACATGGCATGGAACATGGTGGTGGGTGTGCTCCACGCTTTCCGCCAGCGACTGACGGTGCCGCAGGCCCTCGCTTTTGCGGCCGTGCTGCCGCCTGTGATCCGGGCGATCTTCATTGAAGACTGGCCCCTTGACCAGGCGCCGGTGCCCTTTGGCGGGCCGGACGAGTGGCTGGCAGACGTGCGCGCCGTGCGCACCGAGCACAACTTCTCGCCCGCCGACTCGGTGGTGTCCGTGGCAACGGCATTGCGGCGGCATGTGGATGTGGTAGCGTTCGAGAGGGTGCTGGCGCAGCTGCCACCGGAGGCCCGCCGGTACTGGCAGGCGAGACCTGCCCCATGACACCCACCCGGCTTCAACTCCAGCGCTGGCAGTCGCTCACCAGCGAACAGCGCGAGCGCGTGCTAGCCCTGCACATCTCGCCCGAGCAGGTCGAATTCGCCGGCACCACCGCGCAGGCCGTTTCGGTGTGCGAAGGCGCCTCGCCGGACGAGGTGGCCGGCCTGGCCATTCTGGAATCGGAAACACCGATTGGCTTTGTGCTTCTTAGCCGGGGTGCCCGGTTGCCGGATTGGGCACCAGCAGGGTCCGCCGCACTCAGGGCCATGCGCATCGACTGCCGGGAACAGGGGAAAGGCCACGGACGCGCTTCGCTGGCACTGGTGGCTGCATGGGTGTCGGAACACTGGGTGTCCTGCAGCAAGCTCGCACTGTGCGTGGACGACCAGAACCTGGCAGCCCGGCGCGCCTACGACGTGGCGGGGTTCACCGAGTACGCGGAACCCAGGGCAGGGCGCATCGGGCTGGTGCGGTACTTGTTGAGGTCTTTGGTCGGGCAGCGGCTTACCGTGCACGATTCAGGCGGAATGGGCGCGACGGGCCGCACCTCCCAGCGTTCTTCTTTGTAGTGGAGTCCTCATGACTGTCGACCTGAGAGTCTTTCAACGACTGCTTCCATTGCTGTTCGCAATGTGCGCGACCCATGCAGCATCGGCGTCTGAGAGTTTGCGCACCGATGGCATCTATCGCAGTGAAGTGCAAACCAATGCGGATGGTGTGGACTACATCAGCCTGTTGCGATTCGCCGCAGACGGGCGCGTGTTTCTATCGCACGTTTCAATGCCAGCCAGGCAGGAGCGTGTGTGTGAGTGGTTCAAGCCTGAACTGGAGGCACCTCACTGGTCCAAGGGCGCGAGCTATCGGCTGGAAGCCCAACGGCTTAGCTTCAGAACAGACTCTCCAAACGCCGCAACTTTGTTCGACGGACTGGTGGACTCCGGCGTGCTGATGATGCAGTTGAGGGTGCCGACGAAGCAGGATCTGACCTATTCGTTGACATTCAGGTTTGCTTCCTGTCCGTGACAACAAGAAGGGCTGCCTCTGGCAGCCCTTTCTACTTTCTATTGAGCGACAACCCGGTCAGTTCGCAAACGCCGCAATCCCGGTGATCGCACGGCCCAGGATCAGCGCATGCACATCGTGCGTGCCTTCGTAGGTGTTCACCACCTCCAGGTTCACCAGGTGGCGCGCCACGCCGTATTCGTCGCTGATGCCGTTGCCGCCCATCATGTCGCGCGCCATGCGGGCGATGTCCAGCGCCTTGCCGCAGCTGTTGCGCTTGAGGATGCTGGTGATTTCCACCGCGGCGGTGCCTTCGTCCTTCATGCGGCCCAGGCGCAGGCAGCCCTGCAGGCCCAGGCTGATCTCGGTCAGCATGTCGGCCAGCTTCTTCTGGATCAGCTGGTTGGCGGCCAGCGGGCGGCCGAACTGCTGGCGGTCCAGCACGTACTGGCGGGCGCGGAAGTAGCAGTCTTCGGCGGCACCCAACGCCCCCCAGGCGATGCCGTAGCGGGCGCTGTTCAGGCAGGTGAACGGGCCCTTGAGGCCACGCACCTCGGGGAAGGCGTTTTCTTCCGGCACGAACACCTCGTCCATGACGATTTCACCGGTGATGGAAGCGCGCAGACCGACCTTGCCATGCACGGCCGGGGCGGACAGGCCCTTCCAGCCCTTTTCCAGAATGAAGCCGCGGATCTGGCCGCCATCGTCCTTGGCCCAGACCACGAACACGTCGGCGATCGGGCTGTTGGTGATCCACATCTTGGCGCCGGACAGGCTGTAGCCGCCGTCGACCTTGCGGGCGCGGGTGATCATGCTGCCGGGGTCGCTGCCATGGTTGGGTTCGGTCAGGCCGAAGCAGCCGATCCATTCACCGGTGGCCAGCTTGGGCAGGTACTTCTGCTTCTGTGCCTCGCTGCCGAATTCGTTGATCGGCACCATCACCAGCGAACTCTGCACGCTCATCATGGAGCGGTAGCCGGAGTCCACACGCTCCACTTCGCGCGCCACCAGGCCGTAGCAGACGTAGTTCAGTCCGGCGCCGCCGTACTGCTCGGGGATCGTCGGGCCGAGCAGGCCCAGCTCGCCCATCTCGCGGAAGATGGACGCGTCGGTGGTCTCGTTGCGGAAGGCCAGCTGCACGCGCGGCAGCAGCTTTTCCTGGCAGTAGGTGCGGGCGGCGTCCTGCACCTGGCGCTCGTCGTCGGTGAGCTGGGCGCTGAGGTGGAAGGGGTCTTCCCAGCTGAAGGTGTTCTTGCTCGTGGCCATGGTGCGGGTCTCCGGTGGAAAGGGTGGAAGGTCTTGGTTGGGCGAGATTGTCGGGCGACCATGAATAGCTGTCTAATATTGATTGCCGATTGATCAATACACAAGGCAGATTCATGGAATTCCGCCACCTGCGCTGTTTCACCGTGCTCGCCGAGGAGCTGCATTTCGGTCGCGCGGCCCAGCGCCTGGCGATGACCCAGCCGCCACTGTCGATGGCCATCCAGCAGCTGGAGGCCGATGTGGGGGCGCGCCTGTTCGAGCGCAACAGCCGCGGCGTGGCGCTCACGGCCGCGGGCCTGGCCTTTCTGCCGCGCGCGCAGGCGCTGCTGGATCAGGCCGCGCTGGCGGCGCGCGAGGCGCGCGACGTGGGGCAGGGGCTGGCGGGGAAGCTGCAGATCGGCTTTGCCGGCACGGTGCTCTACCGCGGCCTGCCGCAGGTGCTGCGCGCGTTCGCCGCCGCGCACCCCAAGCTGCGGCTGGCGCTGCGCGAACTCAGCAGCAGCGAGCAACTGGTGGAGCTGGTGCACGACCGGCTGGACCTGGGCTTCGTGCACACCACGCGGGTGCCGGCGGGCTTCTCGCAGATCCTGGTGTCCAGCCAGCCTTTCATGGCCTGCCTGCCCGCCGGCCACCCGCTGGCGAAGAAACGCAAGCTGCCCTTGCAGGCGCTGAAAGAAGAGTCCTTCGCCATCGTCATGCGCGTGGTCTCGCCCGACTACCACGACCGCATCCTCGCCGCCTGTGCCGACGCGGGGTTCGAGCCCGCGCTGGGTTTCGAGCTGCGGCACTGGCTGAGCGTGGTGTCGGTCATCGCGCAGGGTCTGGGCGTGGGTCTGGTGCCCGCGGCTCTGCAGCAGGCCGGGCTGCCGGGCGTGGTGTTCCTGCCTCTGGAGCAGCCGCTGGCCCCCTACGACACGCACTGCCTCTGGCGCACCGGGCGCGACCAGTCGGCGCTGGGCGCGTTCCTGGCGGCGGTCCAGCGCGCGGCCGCACCCGCGTGAGGGTCGAGAGGGTGTAAGACCCGCCGCCTGCGCGCGACCAAGACGGGTGCGACACTCGTCGTCGCTGCAACGAATCCACGGAAAGGACACATTGATGGAAACGCTGGTACTGGGCGGTGGCTGCTTCTGGTGCACCGAGAGCGTCTACAAGGAAGTGCGCGGCGTGACCGACGTCGAGTCGGGCTACAGCAACGGCCAGGCACCGCGGCCCAGCTACGAGGACGTGTGCACCGGCCTCACCGGTTGCAACGAGGTGGTCAGACTCGAATACGACCCCGAACAGGTGAGCACCCGCGAGTTGCTGGAAATCTTCTTCGTGGTGCACGACCCGACCACCCTGAACCGCCAGGGCAACGACGTGGGCACGCAGTACCGCAGCGGCATCTACTTCACCACCGACGAGCAGCGCGCCACCGCGCAGGCGCTGATCGACGAGCTGACGGCCGAGAACGCCTTCGGCCGCCCCATCGTCACCGAGGTGCTGCCACTGGCGAACTACTGGCCCGCCGAGGACTATCACCAGGACTTCTTCGAGCGCAACCCGCACCAGGGTTACTGCATGGCGGTGGCGGCGCCCAAGGTGGCGAAGTTCCGCAAGACATTTGCACGCCTTGCCCGTTGAGGCTCAGCCGCGGGCGAGCTTCGACTGCAATCTCGGCCAGAGCACGATCACGGCCAGTCCGCCAAGCACCAGCGCACCCGCACCCAGCTTCCAGCCCGGCAGGGCCTCGCCCAGCGACAGCGCCGAGGCGCCCATGCCGAACACGGGCACCAGCAGGGCCAGGGGCGTGACGGTGGCGGCGGGGTGCCGGGCGAGCAGCCAGTTCCAGACGCCGTAGCCGAACAGGGTGTTGCCCAGCGCCTGCCACAGCACGCTGCCCCACACCACCGCGTCGGCGCCTTGCAGGGCCGCAGTGATGGCTGGCACCCCTTCGGTCAGCACGGAGATGACCAGCAGCGGCGGCACCGCGAACGCGCTGCTCCAGACCATGAAGTGCAGCATGTTGACCGGCCCGAGCGACTTCACGACCAGGTTGGCGCAGGCCCAGAAGAAGGCCGCACCGATCACCAGCATCAGACCCAACAGGGTGACGGTGGCGTCCAGATGCGCGGCGATGACAGCCAGCCCCGCCAGCGCCAGCAGCAGGCCCATGACCTGGAAACCGCGCACCCGCTCGCGCATCAGCACCAGGGACATCCCGATGGTGAAGAACACCTGGATCTGGACGACCAGCGAGGCCAGCCCGGGCGAGATGCGGCCCTGGATGGCGAGGAACAGCAGGCCGAACTGGCCCACGCCCAGCAGCACACCGAACGCGGCCAGCTTGCGCCACGGCGCGGTGGGGCGCGGTATGAACAGCAGCCAGGGCAGGGCCGACAGGGCAAAACGCAGCGTGGCGAACAGGAAGGGCGGCAGCCCGTCCAGTCCCCAGCGGATGACGACGAAATTCGTGCCCCAGACAAAGACGACTGCGAGGGCGAGCAGAAGGTGGGAGGGGGGCAATCGGAGCTCCGCGGACGGTGGGGAGGGCAGTGTATCTGGCGGCTCCGGTGTCCCGAGTTCTGGAGCGCGCCGCCGTCCGCGCCTGAGGCGGGCTGGCGATCAGTGCCCGAGCACGGCCCGGGTCATGGTCTGGGTGTTGGCGCGCATCAGGGCCACATAGGTGCTGGCCGGGCCGCTGGCGTCCGACAGCGAGTCGGAGAACAGCGCGCCGGCCGGCTTGACGCCCGTCTCGCGGCCGATCTGCTCGATCAGGCGCGGGTCGGAAATGCTCTCGACGAACAGCGCCTTGATCTTTTCTTTCTTGATCTGGCGCACCAGCTGTGCCACCCCCCTGGCCGAGGCTTCGCTGTTCGTGCTCACGCCCTGCGGCGCCAGGAACTGCACGCCGTAGGACTGGGCGTAGTAGCCGAAGGCGTCGTGCGAGGTGATGAGCTTGCGCTGCGCGGCCGGAATCGCGGCCCAGGCGGCCCTGATTTCGGCGTCCAGCGCCTGGAGCTGGCCGGTGTAGGCCTCGGCGTTCTTCCTGTAGCTGTCGCAGCCGGCGGTATCGGCGGCGCACAGGCCCTTGGCGATGTTGGCGACGTAGGTGATCACGTTGGGAACCGATTGCCAGGCGTGCGGGTCGGCCTCGCCGTGGTCGTGGTGACCGTGTTTTTCTGCCTTGTGGTCGTGCCCGTCCTCTTCGGCTTGTATGGGCTGAATGCCCTGGCTCACCACCACCGCCTGGCCCTTGTAGCCGGCGGTCTTCAGCAGACGCTGCATCCAGCCCTCGAAGCCCAGCCCGTTGGCGAACACCACCTGGGCCTGCGCCACCTGTTTCGCGTGCGAGGGCGAGGGCTGGAACACGTGGGCGTCGGCACCCGGGCCGACCAGCACGTCCACCTGCACGCGCTCGCCACCGACCTGGCGCACCAGGTCGCCCAGGATGCTGAAGCTGGCCACCGCCTTGACCGGTGTGGCGGTGGTCTGGGCGTGGCCGGGCAGGCCGAAGCTCAGGGCGCCGACGGTGGCGGCAGCAGCGAGGAGGTGGTGGCGACGGCGCAGGTTCATGGCGGTAGTCCTTGAATGGGTGAGACAGGGGAAGGGGTCAGGCGCGCAGGTGGCGCGGATGGGGACGGCGCTGGCGCAGCAGGCCGCGCGGCGCACAGGCCATGGACAGCAGGTAGACCGCGCCCAGGCCAAGCACGATGACCGGGCTGGTGGGCCAGTCGGCGTGGTAGGACAGCAGCAGGCCGGCGACGGATGTGAACAGCGCGATGGCGGTGGCCACGGCCACCAGCGGGCCGACGCGCCGCACCCAGAAGCGCGCGCTGGCGGCCGGCAGCACCATGATGCCCACGGCCATCAGCGTGCCCAACGCATGGAAGCCGGCCACCAGGTTGATCACCAGCAGGGCCAGGAAGCCGACATGCGCGACGCTGCCCAGCCCGCTGACCTGGCGCAGAAAGCCCGGGTCCAGGCAGTCCAGGATCAGCGGCCGGCGGATCAGCAGCAGCGTTGCCAGCGTCACGCCGGTGATGGCCCACAGCAGCGCCAGCGCCGCGCCGTCCAGTGCCAGCACGCTGCCGAAGAGCACGTGCAGCAGGTCCACGTTGTTGCCGCGCACCGAGACGATGAGCACGCCCAGCGAGAGCGAGATCAGGTAGAAAGCGGCCAGGCTGGTGTCCTCGCGGATCAGCGTGTGGCGCGCCACCAGACCCGAGCCGATGGCCACCGCCAGGCCGGCGACGATGCCGCCCACCGTCATCGCCGTCAGCGACAGGCCGAACAGCAGGTAGCCGATGGCCGCACCGGGCAGGATGGCGTGGGCCATGGCGTCGCCGGTCAGGCTCATGCGCCGCAGCATCAGGAACACGCCCACCGGCGCCGCCGACAGCGCCAGCGCGATGCAGCCCAGCAGGGCCTGGCGCATGAAGGCGAACTCGACGAAGGGGCCGAAGACGAGGAGGTCGTCGCTCATGGTGTGGCCTCCAGCGCGGGGGCCTGTGAGTGCATGTGCGGGTGATGGCTCCTATCGGGCGAGCCGGCCTCGCATTCATCGGCCCGCTCGTCGAAGGGTTCGCGCAGCGACTGCGCACGCGCCCAGTTCGCCTCCGTCAGCACCTCGGCGGTGGCGCCCCAGGCCACCGGCTCGCGCGCCAGCAGCAGGGTTTGCGGGAAGTGCGCGCGCACCTGCGCCAGGTCGTGCAGCACGGCAATCACCGTCTTGCCCTGGCGCTGCCATTGGTGCAACAGGGCCAGCAGGTCGGCGGTGGTGCGCTGGTCCACCGCGGCAAAGGGCTCGTCCAGCAGCACCACTGGCGCGTCCTGCAGGATCAACCGTGCGAACCGCGCGCGCTGCAGCTGCCCGCCCGAGAGTGTGTCCAGCCCGCGCGATTCGAAGCCTGAGAGGCCGACCGCGGCCAGCGCCGCGTCGCACTGCCGCCGGTCGTCCTTGGAGAAGCGCCCGAGCGCGCCGACGCGGCGCCACAGGCCGCTGGCCACCATGCCGCGCACGTCGATGGGAAAGCTGGCGTCCAGTTCGCTGTGCTGGGGCAGCCAGGCGATGTGCCCGCGCCGCAGGCCTTCGATGTGGCCCGACAGCGGCGCCAGCACACCGGCCAGGGCCTTGATGAGGCTGCTCTTGCCGGCGCCGTTGGGGCCGACCACGGCCACCAGCGCGCCGGGTTCGATCTGCAGGCTCAGGTGGTGCACGGCCGGGTGGCGCTCGTAGCCCAGCGTCAGGTCGCGCAGGGTGATGGTGGGGGCTTGGGGTCCGGACATGGGGCGGGGCGCTGTGTACAC
>QXGG01092641.1_pt1 | contig 126316 bp, 117 predicted proteins | sample 1982491 | NCBI WGS metagenome assembly QXGG01 (sample SAMN09924614, study PRJNA488089) | Wastewater metagenome, whole genome shotgun sequencing project. | isolation source: South African research farm wastewater | place: South Africa: Irene, Agricultural Research Council, Animal Production...
CCTTGGCGGCGCCACCGAACTTGGCAGCCAGCACCGTGGTGATGGCAGCCGTCAGCGTCGTCTTGCCGTGGTCCACGTGACCAATCGTGCCCACGTTCACGTGCGGCTTGGTCCGCTCAAATTTCTCTTTTGCCATTTTTCAGCTCCAAAACAAAATTGCCGAAACACCAGAACAAAGATGGTGCCCTTGGCGGGAATCGGACCCGCGACCTCTCCCTTACCAAGGGAGTGCTCTACCACTGAGCCACAAGGGCCAAGACATCCGACACACGCCGGATACCCTGAAATTCAAAATCCACGCCCGCTGGTCAGGCGGAGTCAACAACCAAAGATGGAGCGGGAGACGGGAATCGAACCCGCGTCATCAGCTTGGAAGGCTGGGGTTCTACCATTGAACTACTCCCGCACAGATTTCCATCGCTCTCACATCTGCAGTCATTGGTGGAGGGGGCTGGATTCGAACCAGCGTACTCGCAAGAGGGCAGATTTACAGTCTGCTGCCATTAACCACTCGGCCACCCCTCCACAAACGCAGCCCGACATTATGCCACGGTTTTTTTGACCGTGTCACTCAACGCCATCAACGACCAGTCAATTGGAGCAACACCCTGCTCCGCCAGCCACCGGTTCGCCGCACCAAAGTGGCCACACCCCAGGAACGGGACCGGACCGCGACTGGCAGACAAGGGTGACGGGTGGTTGGCACACAGCACCTTGTGGCGGGACACATCGATCAAGTCGGCCTTCTTCTGGGCGTGAGCCCCCCACAACAAAAACACCTTTGGCACGGCAGATGCACTGCAAGCCTCGATGACGGCATCGGTGAGCACTTCCCAGCCCTGCCCTGCATGACTACCCGCCTGACCATCCTCCACCGTCAGGCAGGTGTTGAGCAGCAACACGCCTTGTCGCGCCCACGGCGCCAGTGAGCCATCTTCCGGCTCCGGCAGTCCGAGGTCACGGCATAGCTCCTTGAAGATGTTGCGCAGGCTCGGGGGTTTGCGCACAACCGATGCCACTGAAAACGCCAGCCCTTCGGCCTGACCTGGCCCGTGATAAGGGTCCTGCCCGACGATCACCACACGGACATCGGCCGGACCTCCCCAGGACAAGGCCCGCAAAGGTTCTGGCGGATAGATCACCGCGCCGACCCGCAGGCGTTCGCGAAGGAAAGCCAGCAGCCCCTGTCCGGCCTTGTCCGACCAGAATCGGTCGAGCACCGGGCGCCAGGTCTCTGCGACCGGCCAACGCGCCGGGTCGATCTCCCTGAGCCAGGGCACCGGATCGGTCGATGGCCGCGTCGGCGCCACGCCGTCCCATTCAAAAGATTCCTGTCGCATGAACGCGATTCAGGAAAACAGCTCGGCCAGCGCCAGCCGGGGCTCGGGTGCACGCATGAAGGCCTCGCCCACCAGGAAGGCATGCACACCAGCCTCGCGCATGGTTCGCACATTCTCTCGCCCGAGGATCCCGGACTCGGTGACCAGCAGCCGGTCGGCCGGCACCTCGGGCAGCATGTCCAGGGTGGTTTGCAGGGTCACTTCGAAAGTGCGCAGGTTCCGGTTGTTGATGCCCAGCAGTGGCGTTTTCAGCCTGAGCGCACGATGCAGCTCGTCGCGGTCGTGCACCTCGACCAGCACCGCCATGTTCATGCCCATGGCGATGGCCTCCAGGTCGGCCATCTGCGCATCGTCCAGGCAGGCGGCGATCAGCAGGATGCAGTCCGCCCCCATGGCCCGGGCCTCGTAGACCTGGTAGGGGTCGACCATGAAGTCTTTGCGCAGCACCGGCAGATCGCAGCTGGCTCGCGCCTGCTTGAGGTAGTCCGCGCTGCCCTGGAAGAACTGGCGGTCGGTCAGCACCGACAGGCAGGCTGCACTGACCCGGCCATCGCCCTCGGCATAGCTCTGGGCAATGTCGGCAGGAATGAAGTCCTCGCGAATCACGCCCTTGCTCGGACTGGCTTTTTTTATCTCGGCAATCACCGCCGCTTGTCCCGCGGCGATCTTGGCGCGCAACGCACCTTCGAAATCGCGGGTCAGCACACGGCTTTCGGCATCAAAGCGCATCGCCTCCAACGGCTTCTTCTTGCGCGCGGCGGCGATCTCTTCGCGCTTGACCGCGACGATCTGGTTCAGGATGTCACTCATGTTTCTGCGATTCCTCGGGCCGCGGAGTCTGCAGCACCTTCTTGATGACGCGGTGCATGACCACACCGGCGATGATGAACAGGGCGGAGACGCCCAACGCAATCCAGGCGCCTTCGCTCTGCAGCCACACGGGCACGGAGCACCTCAGACGCCCGCGCCAGCGACAGCCGACTGGGTGAACACCTGCAGCTCGCGCAGCTTGGCCGCCGCCGCGCCCGATTCAAGGGTTCGGCGCGCCAGCGCAATGCCCTGCGCCATGTCGGGGGCGACGTTGGCCGCGTAGAGCGCCACGCCGGCGTTGAGCGCCACGATGTCGCGGGCCGCCTTGAGCACTGGATCGTCCCGGTTCTCCAGCACGCCCAGCAGCATCGCCTTGGAGTCCTCGGGCGTCTCCACGCGCAGCGCGCGGCTGCTGGCCATGGTCAGGCCGAAATCCTCGGGGTGGATTTCGTACTCGGCGATCTCGCCGTTCTTAAGTTCCCCCACCATGGTGGCAGCGCCCAGCGACACTTCGTCCATGCCGTCCCGGCCATAGACCACGACCGCATGCTCGGCGCCCAGCCGCTGCAGCGCGCGCACCTGAATGCCGACCAGGTCGGGGTGGAACACGCCCATCAGGATGTTGGGCGCCGAGGCCGGATTGGTCAGCGGGCCAAGAATGTTGAAGATGGTCTTGATGCCCAGCTCGCGGCGCACCGGCGCCACGTTCTTCATGGCCGGGTGGTGGTTGGGGGCAAACATGAAGCCCACACCCACCTCGGCGATGCTGCGCGCGATCACGTCCGGCGGCAGGTTGATGTTGATGCCCAGGCTCTCCAGCACGTCGGCGCTGCCGCTTTTGCTGGAGACACTGCGTCCGCCGTGCTTGCTGACCTTGGCGCCCGCAGCGGCAGCCACGAACATGGAGCAGGTGGAGATGTTGAACGTGTGCGAGCCGTCGCCGCCCGTGCCCACGATGTCCACCAGGTGCGTCTTGTCGGCCACATGCACCTTGGTCGAGAACTCGCGCATCACCTGAGCAGCGGCGGTGATCTCGCCAATGGTTTCTTTCTTCACGCGCAGCCCGGTGATCAGGGCCGCCATCATCACGGGCGACATCTCGCCACCCATGATCATGCGCATGAGGTGCAGCATCTCGTCGTGGAAGATTTCGCGGTGCTCGATGGTGCGCTGCAGGGCTTCCTGCGGGGTGATCTTGTGGGCGTGGGGCATGGGGGTCTCCGGAAATCAGCGGGAAGGATTGTCGGACAGGGCGAGCTTGAGGCCAAAGCCGATGAACATGAGGCCGGCCGCGCGGTCCATCCAGTGCATGGCGCGCTGCACCGCACCAACGCGGCGCGAGGCCCAGCCGGCCAGCCAGGCGTAGCCGAAGTTGATCGGCAGCGAGTTCAGGTTGAACAGCAGACCCAGCAGCAGAAAGGCGGTCACCTTGTCCTCGGTGCCCGGCGCGATGAACTGCGGCACAAAGGCCAGGAAGAACAGCGCCACCTTGGGGTTCAGGACATTGGTCAGAAAACCTTGGCGGTACACGCGCCACAGATTCACCGCCGCCACCTCCACGCTCACGCCCGCCGGCACGATGGAAGAACCACCGCCCTTGGCCAGCAGCAACTTGACGCCCATCCACATCAGGTAAGCCGCACCCGCCCACTTGAGCAAGGTGAAAGCTGTGGCTGAGGTGGCCAGCAACGCGCCGACGCCGAGGGCGGCGGCAAACACGTGGACGAAGCAGCCGCTGACGATCCCCAGCGCGGCCACCATGCCGGCCCGCACACCGCTCTTGAGCGCGCTGCTGACGATGTAGAGCACATCGGGGCCGGGCGTGAGGTTGAGCAGCCAGCCCGCCGCGATGAACATGAGAAGTTGCGTCGAATCGGGCATGGCGTTGTTCCTGGACCGATCAGTAGGGGCCGGTGCGCCCGGCTGCGGTGCCCGCTGCGGGCGCCTCGACAAAGAAGCGGCGCACGGTGGCGAGGGCATGGTCGATGCCAGCGGTGTCCACATCGAGGTGGGTCACGAAACGCAGGCCGATCAGCCCGGTGGCCAGCACGCCGTTCGCTTTCAAGAACTCCAGCAACGCCGGACCTTGGCCATCGGCCACGTCGACGAAGACGATGTTGGTTTCAGCCGATTTCACCGTCAGACCATCGATGCCGCGCAGGCCGTCGGCCAGCCGCCGTGCGTTGGCGTGGTCATCGGCCAGGCGATCCACATGGTAGTCCAGCGCGTGCAGCGCGCAGGCGGCGAGCAGCCCCGCCTGGCGCAGCCCGCCACCGGCCATCTTGCGGATGCGGCGGGCGCGGGCGATCAGTTCGCGCGAGCCGCACAGGGCCGAACCGACCGGCGCGCCCAGGCCCTTGCTAAAACAGACCGACAGGCTGTCGAAATGGTCGGCGATCTCGCGCAGGCGGGCGAACGTGGTCTGCTCCGGCGCGGCCGACGCGACAGCAGCGTTGAATACGCGCGCGCCATCCAGATGGGTGTTGAGGCCCCTCTCGCGCGCCAGCGCCGCGGCACCGCGCAGGTAGTCGTCGGGCATCACATGGCCGTTCCAGGTGTTTTCCAGGCACAGCAGGCGGGTGCGCGCGAAGTGCGGATCGTCGGGTTTGATGGCCGCGGCAATGTCGGGGAGCGCCATGCGACCCTGGGCATCCTGCGTCAGCGGCTGCGGCTGGACACTGCCGAACACCGCCGCGCCGCCACCCTCGTAGCGGTAGGTGTGGGCCAGCTGACCGACGATGTACTCGTCACCGCGTCCGCAATGCGCCAGGATGCCGCAGAGGTTGCTCTGCGTGCCCGAGGGCATGAACAGCGCGGCCTCCTTGCCGGTCAGCGCTGCCATGCGTTCCTGCAGCGCGTTGACCGTCGGATCATCGCCGAACACATCGTCGCCCAGCGGCGCGGCCATCATGGCCTCCCGCATGGCGGCCGTGGGTTGGGTGACAGTGTCGCTGCGCAGATCGACAGTTTTCATGCCTGCTCCAGGAAGTTCTTGAGCATGGCGTGCCCGTGCTCGGTCAGGATGCTCTCGGGGTGGAACTGCACGCCTTCGATGGCCAGGGTCTTGTGCTTGACGCCCATGATCTCGCCGTCGGGCGTCCAAGCCGTCACCTTGAGGCAGTCGGGGCAGCTTTCGCGTTCGATGGCCAGCGAGTGGTATCGGTTGACCGTGAACTGCTCGGGCAGGTTCGCGAACACGCCCTCCTGCGTCGTGGTAATCACGCTGGTCTTGCCGTGCATCAGCTCCTGCGCGCGGATGATCTTGCCGCCAAACGCCGCGCCGATGCTCTGGTGGCCCAGGCACACGCCGAGGATCGGCAGCTTGCCGGCAAAGTGCTGGATGGCGGGCACCGAGATGCCGGCCTCGGCCGGCGAGCAGGGGCCGGGCGAGATGACCAGGCGGTCGATCTGGCCGGCGTCGATCCGGCGCTGGATCTCGTCCACCGTGATCTCGTCGTTGCGCACCACGGTCACGTCGGCACCCAATTCACCGAAGTACTGCACGATGTTGAAGGTGAACGAGTCGTAGTTGTCCACCATCAGCAGTTGAATCTTCTTGCTCATTCCAGCCCCTCCTCGACCAGTTCCGCGGCGCGCAGCAGCGCCCGCGCCTTGTGTTCGGTTTCCCTCCATTCCATCTCGGGCACCGAGTCGGCCACCACACCGGCCGCGGCCTGCACGTGCAGGGTCTGGTCCTTGATGATCGCGGTGCGGATGGCGATCGCCACGTCCATGTCGCCGGCGTAGCTGAGATACCCGCAGGCGCCGCCGTAAATGCCGCGCTTGACCGGCTCGAGCTGGTCGATCAGTTCCATGGCATGCACCTTGGGCGCACCGGTCAGCGTGCCGGCCGGGAAGGTGGCCTTGAGCACGTCCATGTTGGTCATGCCGTCGTTCAGCACGCCCTCGACGTTGCTCACGATGTGCATGACGTGGCTGTAGCGCTCGACCACGAAGGCCTCGGTCACCTTGACCGTGCCGATCTTGGCGATGCGGCCGATGTCGTTGCGCGCCAGGTCGATCAGCATCACATGCTCGGCGCGCTCCTTGGGATCGGCCAGCAGCTCGACCTCGGTCGCCTTGTCCTTCTCGGGCGTGGCGCCGCGCGGGCGGGTGCCGGCCAGCGGGCGGATGATGACCTTCTGCCCCTCTTCCGTGTGCTCCTGGCGCACCAGGATCTCGGGCGACGCCCCCACCACGTGGAAGTCCCCGAAGTGGTAGTAGTACATGTAGGGGCTGGGGTTGAGCGAGCGCAGCGCACGGTAGAGCGACAGCGGCGACTCGGTGTAGCGCTTGCTGATGCGCTGGCCCACCTGCACCTGCATGAAGTCGCCCGCGGCGATCAGTTCCTTGGCGCGTTCGACCGATTTCAGGTACTCGTCCTTGGCGAAGCTGCGCTGGGCCGGATGGCTCTGGCTGGGTTTGACCACCGGCGCCGCCACCGAGTATTTGAGTGCCTCCTTGAGCTCGCGCAGGCGCTTCTTGGCGTTGGCGTAGGCCTCCGGCTGGGCCGGGTCGGCGTAGACGATCAGGTAGAGCTTGCCCGAGAGGTTGTCGATGACCGCCAGTTCCTCGCACTGCAGCAGCAGGATGTCGGGTGTACCCAGCGTGTCGGGCGGACAGGTGTGTTCCAGCTTCTTCTCGATGTAGCGCACCGCGTCGTAACCGAAATAGCCCGCCAGACCGCCGCAGAAACGCGGCAGGCCTGGCCGCAGCGCGACCTTGAAGCGCTGCTGGTAGGCGGCGATGAAGTCCAGCGGGTTGCCGTGGTTCGTTTCGACCACCACGCCGTCGCGGACCACCTCGGTCCTGGCCTCGGCACCGAAACCGCTGGCGCGCAGCAGGGTGCGGGCAGGCAGGCCGATGAAGCTGTAGCGACCGAAGCGCTCGCCGCCAACGACGGATTCGAGCAGGAAACTGTTGGCGCCATCGCCCCGGCCATGGGCCAGCTTGAGGTACAGCGAGAGCGGGGTTTCGAGGTCCGCGAAGGCCTCGACCATCAGCGGGATGCGGTTGTAGCCCTGTTGCGTGAGGCTCTTGAATTCGAGTTCGGTGATCACGGTTCTTGCTCCGGGGTGCCTAGGCGGTGCCAGGGACCGTCTGTGAGGGATGCAGCCGGATCGGCTGCAGGCTTGCGGGACGCTGGACGGACGCTGCGGGCCGGCCCGAGCCCCTTCAGAGGGGGGAGTGCACGTTTACGCTGGCTTGCGCCAGGGCCAGGCTCCCCGGCCATTGCGGCCAGGTGCGAAACCTGCAGAGAACGTGAGAGAAGCGAACATGACGGCGCAGTGTAGCAAAGCGCGTCGCCTGCGAGGCGCCGGTCATCGACCGGCAAACACCTCAGGGTCATCCCGAGCTTGTTTCCGGTTCCGGGTTTGCGGACAATGCAAAAACGAACGATCGTTCTATTTGGAGCCATCCCCATGAACACGCCACGTCTTCACCTGTTTGTGCCCCGGCTCGTCCTGGCGAGCGCCCTGGCCGTGACCAGCCTGCCGACCCTGGCTGCGACGGTGGAGGTGGCAGGCGTCAAGCTCGAAGACCGGGTGACATTGGCCGGAAAGCCCCTGACCCTCAACGGTGCCGGCGTCCGCTACAAGGCGGTGTTCAAGGTCTACACCGCTGGCTTCTACGTGGAGAAGCCCGCCAGCACAACCGACGCGCTGCTGGACCAGCCCGGCCCCAAGCGCATGACCATCACCATGCTGCGCGACATCGACTCGGCCGAACTGGGCAAGCTGTTCTCCCGCGGCATGGAAGACAACATGGAAAAGGGCAGCTTTGCCAAGCTCATCCCGGGCGTGATGCGCATGAGCCAGGTGTTCACCAACCACAAGGTGCTCAAGACAGGCGAGAACTTCATGCTCGACTGGATTCCCGGCACCGGGACCGTGCTCACGGTCAAAGGCCAGGTGGAAGGCGAGCCGTTCCGGGAACCGGAGTTCTTCGAGGCCCTGATGCGCATCTGGCTCGGCCCCAAGCCGGCCGACTGGCAGCTCAAGGACGCCCTGCTCGGGATCAAGAAGTAAGGCGCTCCGCCAGTTCAAGCAGCGAGTCCACCAGCAGGTCGTGCGGAGCCCGCGCCACCGGCTGGCCGTGGTTGTAGCCGTAGGTGACCAGCGCGACCGTGCAGCCCGCCGCACGCGACGCCAGGGCGTCGTTCTGGGAATCCCCGACCATCAAGGCCCGTCCGGGCTCGACGCCCATGGCGGCGCAGGTGCCCAGGATGGGCATCGGGTCGGGCTTCTTGCGCTCGAAACTGTCGCCACCGAACACCCAGCCGAAATACCCGTCGAGCGCCTTGGCCTTGAGCAGGCCCTGCGCAAACGCCAGCGGCTTGTTCGTCAGGCAGGCCATCGGCAGCCGCATTGACTTCAGTATCGCCAGCCCCTCGACCACACCCGGGTAGACCGCGGAGAACTCGCCGTTGATGCGCAGGTAGTGGTGCTGGTAGCGCTGCCAGGCGGGCTCGTAGAGCGTGTCGACGCTGCGCGCCTGGCAGACATTGGACAGCCCGGTCACCTCGGGCAGCGCCAGCTGGTGCGCCAGCACCGAGCGGATCAGGTGCTCCGAACCTTTGCCGACGGTGCGCTCGATGAGGGCGCGCGTGACCGGCGGCAGGTCCAGGTCGGCCAGGGTGCGGTTGAGGGCCTCCTCGAAGTCGCCCAGCGTGTCGACCATGGTGCCGTCGAGATCGACGATCACCGCCTTGATGCCGGTCAGCATCAGGCGAGCGCAGCGCGCATCTGATCGATCACAGCCTTGTAATCCGGCTTGCCAAAAATCGCGCTGCCGGCCACGAAGGTGTCGGCGCCGGCGTCGGCCACGCGGCGGATGTTGTCGGCCTTGATGCCGCCGTCCACTTCCAGGCGGATGTCCTTGCCGCTGGCTTCGATGCGCTTGCGCGCCTGCTCGATCTTGCGCAGCGCCGAGTCGATGAAGCTCTGGCCGCCGAAACCTGGGTTGACGCTCATGATGAGGATCAGGTCGATGTCCTCGATCACCCAGTCCAGCACATCCAGCGGCTGAGCGGGATTGAAAGTCAGGCCGGCCTGGGCACCTTTGGCCTTGATGGCCTGCACGCTGCGGTGCACGTGGGCACTGGCGTCGGGGTGGAAGCTCACCAGATCGGCACCGGCGTCGATGAAGGCGCCGGCCAGCGCATCCACCGGCTGGATCATCAGGTGCACGTCGATCGGCACCGGCGTGCCGTCGGGCTTTTTCGCGTGTGGCTTGAGCGCCTGGCAGACCATGGGACCGAAGGTCAGGTTGGGCACGTAGTGGTTGTCCATCACGTCGAAATGGACCCAGTCGGCGCCGGCGGCGATGACGTTCTTCACCTCCTCCCCCAGGCGGGCGAAGTCGGCGGACAGGATGGACGGGGCAATGCGGTAGGTGGTCATAAAAAGGGTCCGGATGGGCGCAATTCCGCCATTTTCGCAGGGCCTGCCGGGTTATGCGGCGCCGCGGTAACATGCCCGCCATGCCGAAATACCAGTTCACCTGCGAGGTCGAGCCTCAGTACCTGGCCGAACAGTCCGCGCCGGACGAGGACATCTACGCCTTCGCCTACACCATCACCATCACCAACACCGGTGACGTGACGGCGCAGCTGATTTCGCGCCACTGGATCATCGACGACGCCCGCGGTCACACCGAGGAGGTCAAGGGTCTGGGCGTGGTCGGCCACCAGCCGCTGCTGCGGCCGGGTGAATCGTTCCAGTACACCAGCGGCACCCGCCTGGGCACGCGCTCGGGCAGCATGCGCGGCAGCTACTTCTGCGTGGCCGAAGACGGCGAGCGCTTCGAGGCCGAGGTGCCCGAGTTCGCGCTGGTGGCCGACGGCGGCGGTGGCAGCGACCAGCCGCCGCGCGTGCTGCACTGACGCAGGCCGGGCTGTGACCAGCGCTGTGGACCCGGTCCGACTGCTCGACCGGCTGGACCCCGGGGCGCCGCTGGCCGAGCGGCACCTCTGGCTGATCGAGGTGCTGCAATGGGTGCGTGGCACCGACGGCGATGCCCGGGCCAGCGTGGCCCGGTTGCAGGTGCTGCTGGACACCGCCCAGGCACGCCCCGGCTGGGTGCGCCGCTGGCGCGCCTGGTGGCGCCGCTTCACCGACACCGTGGACCTGGCGCCGCTGCTGGCCGACCACGGCTTCGCACCGCGCACCGCCTTCCTGAGCGAATTCGGTCACCGCGTGCGCAAGAAGCTGCTGCCCGGCACGCCCGAGACCACCGACCTGGGCGCGCTGTTCGACCTGCTGCTGCCCACGTCCGGCGACGTGCGCTGGCTGCGCGCCCTGGACAGCCAGACGCTGCACCGGCTGCACGCGCTGCTGTTCAGCCCGGGTCCGGACGAACCGGCGACCACCGGACCCGGCCTGTGGGAACGGTCCCTGCTGGATGCGCTGGTGTTCTGCGTGGGCCAGATCACGGCCACCGGCTACGCCGCCGAGATCCGCGTGCGCATGTCCGAGGCCGCCAAGTCGGAGCGCACCTTCCACCAGCTGCCGGTCGACATGGAAGACCTGCGCGACGCGGTGCTGGCCCATGGCGTGCACAGCGCCGAGGTGCAGGCCGCGGCCACCCACCTGCGCACGCAGCTGGATGCCTGCCGCCACGCGGCCTACTCGGTCTACACCCACCTGGACGCCCACGGCGTCTCGGTCGGCATCGTGTTCCGGCTGCGCCAGCTGCGCGAGCGCGTGCTGCGCGCCAAGTCCCTGCTGGACTGCCTGCAGTCGGCCCAGCCCGAGCGCGCCACGGCGGCCCTGCTGGCCGACCTGGCCCAGATGGGCCACGACAACCGCAGCCTGCGCGCGCTGATCGCCAGCAGCTCGCACCTGACCGCGGCCAAGGTGGCCGAGCGCAGCGCCGAGAGCGGGGAGCACTACATCACCCGCGACGCGGCCGAATACCGGCAAATGCTGGGCAAGGCGGCCGGCGGCGGCGCGCTGATCGGCATCACCACCTGGGTCAAATTCGCGCTGTATGGTCTGGGCCTGTCGCTGTTCTGGAACGGCTTTGCCGCCGGCCTGAACTACGCCTTCTTCTTCGTGCTGGTGCAGCTGCTGCACTGGACCGTGGCGACCAAGCAGCCGGCGGTGACGGCGCCGGCCATGGTGGCCAAGCTGCGCGACATCCGCCAGCCCGGCGCGGTGCGGCGCTTCGTCGACGAGGTGGCCAACCTGCTGCGTTCGCAGATCGCGGCCATTCTGGGCAACGTCGGCCTGGTGATCCCGGTGGTCATGCTGATCAGCGGTCTGCTGAGCGCGTTCACCGGCGCGTCCATGATCGACGCCGAGAAGGCGCAGCACGTGCTGCACGACATGCAGCTGCTGGGGCCGACCGCGCTGTTTGCCGCCCTCACCGGCGTGCTGCTGTTCTCCTCCAGCATCATCGCGGGCTGGGTCGAGAACTGGTTCGTGTTCCACCGCCTCGACTCGGCGATCCGGCACAACCCGCGCACCACCCGCTGGCTGGGGCGCGCGCGCGCCGACCGCTGGGCCGGCTTCCTGCGCCGCAACATCTCCGGTCTGGCGGCCAACATCTCGCTGGGCCTGATGCTGGGCATCGTGCCGGCCTTTGCCGAGTTCTTCGGCCTGGGCCTGCAGGTGCGCCACGTCACGCTGTCTGCCGGTCAGGTGGCGGCAGCCGCCATGTCGCTGGGCGGGGACGTGCTGCGCGAGCCGGCGTTCTGGTCGGCCGTGGCCGGCGTGGCCGTGGTCGGCCCGATCAACCTGGCGGTGAGCTTCTACCTGGCGTTCCGGCTGGCGCTGAAGGCACAGGCGATCAACGACGCGCACCGCAGCCGCATCTACGCCGCCCTGCGCCACCGCCTGCGCCACGCACCGCTGAGCTTCCTGCTGCCGCCGCGCCCTGGCGCGGAACCACCGCCGGACGCGAGCGACGACGGTTTGAGCGCCGACGCCCCCGACACCGAAACCACACGGGGCTGACGGCGTGGGCGAGTTCGAGCTGATCCGTCGGCATTTCCAGCGCGCGAAGTCCGGGCCGGCGGTGGCGCTGGGCATTGGCGACGACTGCGCCCTGCTCACGCCCAGCCCTGGTCACCAGCTCGCCATCTCCAGCGACATGCTGGTAGAGGGTCACCACTTCTTTCCCGATGTCGACCCGCAAGCACTGGGCCACAAGGCGCTTGCGGTCAATCTCAGCGATCTCGCGGCCATGGGCGCCCGGCCCCTGGGTTTCACGCTGGCGCTGGCCCTGCCCCAGGCCGACGACGGCTGGCTGCACGCCTTCTCTGACGGCCTGCTGGCCCTGGCCGATGACCACGGCTGCCCTCTGGTGGGCGGCGACACCACGCGTGGCCCGCTGAACCTCTGCATCACGGTGTTCGGCGAAGTGACACCCGGACACGCGCTGCGCCGCGATGCCGCCCGGGCCGGCGACGAGCTCTGGCTGAGCGGTCGCACCGGCGAGGCGCGGCTGGCGCTGGAGCGGCTGCGTGGCACCGCCTGGGCGCTGGCGGCACCGGACGACGAGGCCCTGTGCCGCCAGCGGCTGGAGCGGCCAGCGCCCAGGCTGGCGCTGGGCCAGGCGCTGGCCGGTGTGGCGCACGCCGCCCTTGACCTCAGCGACGGACTGGCCGGTGACCTCGGCCACATCCTCGCGGCCAGCGGCGTCGGCGCCGAAATCGACCTGGCCGCGCTGCCGGTGGCGCCGGCCCTGCAACCGCTGGCCGACGCGGACCGCCTGGAGTGTCTGCTCAACGGCGGCGACGACTACGAGCTGCTGTTCACCGCTCCCGCGTCGGCGCGGGACCACATCCTGCGCGCGGGCACCGCCAGTGCCACCCCGGTGCAACGCATCGGTTGCATCACCGCCGAAGCAGGGTTGCGCCTGCTCGGACCGGACGGCCGCGTGCGGCCGATGAGCGCCCGCAGCTACGACCATTTCGCCTGAGTGCTGGCCGCGACGCGGAACCGATAATCCCGCCATGTCCGAGACCCTGGCCGCCGACGCTCCCACACCGGTCATTCACCGGCCCGACCTGAAATTCCTGCTCGCCCACCCGGCGCACTTCATCGCCCTGGGCGCCGGTTCGGGCCTGTCGCGCGCCGCGCCCGGCACCGTCGGCACGCTCTGGGCCTGGGCGGCGTTCGTGCTGCTGCAGCCCCTCATGACCGACCTGCGCTGGGCGGCGCTGATCGGGGCCGCCACCCTGGTCGGCTGGTGGGCCTGCACCGTCACCGCGCGGCACATGCGCATCGCCGACTCGGGCCACATCGTCTGGGACGAGGTGGTCGCCTTCTGGCTGGTGCTCTGGCTGGTGATGCCCACGGGCTTCTGGGGCCAGCTCGTCGCCTTTGCGCTGTTCCGGCTGTTCGACGCCGTGAAGATCGGTCCCATGGCCTGGGCCGACCGCACCTTCAAGGGCTTCGGCCCGCGCGGCGGCTTCGGCATCCTGCTCGACGACTTCGCGGCCGCCCTGTGCACGCTGCTCGTCATCGCCCTCTGGAAGTACTGACCCATGCACCCCATTCCGACCCTGGTGGAACAGCTGGCCATGGCCCTGCGGGCGCGCGGCCAGATGATGGCGACCGCCGAGAGCTGCACCGGCGGCCTGATCGCCGGCGCCTGCACCGAGATCAGCGGTTCCAGCGACTGGTTCGAGCGCGGCTTCGTGACCTATTCCAACGCCGCCAAGTGCGAGCTGCTGGGCGTGCCGGCCGCGCTGATCGAGGCGCATGGCGCGGTCAGCGAGGCGGTCGCCCGCACGATGGCCGCGGGCGCGGTGGCGAACGCGCACGCGCACTGGTCGGTGGCGGTCACCGGCATCGCCGGCCCCACGGGCGGCACCGCCGACAAGCCGGTGGGCACGGTCTGGTTCGGCTGGGCCACGCCCGAAGGGGTGTTCACCGAGCACCGGCGCTTCGACGGCGACCGCGCCGCCGTGCGGCAGGCGACGGTTGCCCACGCGCTGAACGGGCTCCTGCAGCGCATGGATTCAGGTGGCTGACGCCAGCGTGCGCTGCATGCCCTCACGGTAGCCGGTCGCGCGCAGACCGAAAGCACGTTCGATCTTGCGGCTGTCGAAACGGTAGTCGTGTTCGAACTGGTACATCATCTCGTCGTTCTCGCGCAGGATGGGCACGAACCAGCCCATCGCCCGCAGCAGCCAGCGCGGTGCCACCTGCACGCGCTGCGGCCGACCGGCCAGTTCGTTGGCCAGCCGCACCAGCCGGTCACCGGTCATCGCCTCCGCCGACGTGGGCAGGTGCCAGGTCTGGCCCCACGCTGTGGGCTCCAGTGTCAGCCGGGCCAGTGCGGCACCCGCGTCGGGCGTGTAGGTGAAGGTGTGCACGGCGTCCGGGCGGCCGACCCACTGCGGCGTCTTGCCGGCCCGCAGCCGCGCCACCACCACCGATTCGATCAGGCTGTTGGTCGCACCCGGTCCGTAGAAGTCGGCCGAGCGGGCAATCAGCGCCGTCAGGCCACGGTGGCGCATCCCGTCCAGCAGTGTGGCGGCGATCGCAGCGCGCACCTCGCCCTTGCGGCTGCAAGGATTGAACGGTGTGTCTTCGGTCATCGGACCGTCGACCTGGCCGTAGGCGTAGACGTTGTCGAAGAACGCCAGGCGCGCGCCATGGCGCAAGCAGGCCTCAATGGCATGGGCCATCACCCGCGGCCATTCCGATTGCCAGACGGCGGTGTCGTAGCGCAACCCTGCCACCAGGTGCACCACATCGCTACCGGCCACCGCGCGGTCCACCGCCCCGGCATCAAGCAAGTCGGCCAACATGTGTTCGGTGCCTGCCGGCGCGGATTGCACACGGCGACTGGCCAGACGCACATGCGCCCCCTGCGCCTGCAACGCATTGGTCAATTCGCGGGCAATGACGCCGCCGGCGCCGAGAATGGTGTGTCGGGAGGATGTGTTCATGCGGTCATTGTCGGAACATCGACCCTGTCCCACAATCGATGGATGTGAAGCATTGTTATGCATTTCTGAATATGTCCGATTTCAACTGGGCGCTCATTCCTTCTTTCCTTGCCGCCCACACCCGAGGCAGCCTGCTGGGTGCCGCCCGCCAACTGGGCGTCAGCCAGCCGACCGTGGGCCGCCACATCGCCCAGCTCGAAACACAGCTGGGCACACCGTTGTTCGAGCGCACGCCACGGGGCCTGGTGCCTACCGCGGCGGCACGGCGTCTGGCCGACGCGGCGCTGGCGATGGAAGCCGGAGCGCAGTCGCTGGTGCGCGGCGCGCAGCAGTCGCAGACCGCGTTGTCGGGCACCGTGCGCATCTCCGCCAGCCAACCGGTGGCCTGCGTACTGCTGCCGCCGGTGCTGACTCGCCTGCGGCGCGAAATGCCTTCGGTGCAGATCGAACTGGTGTCGAGCAACGCCATCAGCGACCTGATGCGGCGCGAGGCCGACATCGCGGTGCGCATGGTCAGGCCCTCCCAGGGTTCGCTGGTGGCGCGGCGCATCGGCCAGGTGGCCCTGACCGCCTGCGCACACCGCGACTACCTGCGCTCCCACGGCACGCCGCACCAGGCGACCGATCTGCTCACCCATGAACTGGTCGGCGACGATCACGCCAGGGAAATCGAGCGCGGCTTCGCGGCCATGGGCCACCTGCTCGACCCCGCCCGCATCGCCCTGCGCACCGACGACATGATTGCCTACTGGTCGGCCGTGCGGGCGGGCATGGGCATAGGGTTCGTGGCGCGCTACATGCTGCGCGAAGACCCGCAGGTGCGGGTGGTGCTGCCCGAGCTGCCGCTGCCGGCGCTGCCGGTCTGGCTGGTGGTGCACCGCGAGATCCGCAGCGTGCGCCGGGTGCGGGCGGTCTACGATGCCCTGGCACGCGAGATGCCCGGCCTGTTCTGACATGATCGGTCCATGGCCGAAGCGTTCAAGAACCTCATCAATGCCCGCACGGTCGCGCGGGCCGGGCAGCACCTCCACCGTGTGTGGCCCGGCTTTGACCGCCACCGCTTTGAACGACACGCAGCCGCCGGGCTAGACGCGCTCGAATTCAAGGCCCGCGCGATGCAGCTGGCCGACGCCCTGGAGGCCACGCTGCCGGACCGCTTCGCACACGCCGCGGACCTGATCGAGGCCAGCCTCGCGCCACCGACCGCGCTCGACGCCGAGGGCGAACCGGTGGGCCTGGCCAACAACGAACACGGCGAGACCGACGAACCCGGCCTGCGCGGCTGGGTGGTCTGGTCGCTGGCGGAGTTCGTGGCGCGGCGCGGCATGGGCGACCTGCCCCGTGCCCTGGCCTGCCTGCACGCCCTGACCCAGCGCTTCTCGTCCGAGTTCGCGATCCGCCCGTTCATCCAGCGCCATCCGGACGCCGTGTTCGCGACCCTGGCACAGTGGGTTCATGATCCCAGCGCCCACGTGCGCCGGCTGGTCAGCGAAGGCTCGCGCCCCCGCCTGCCCTGGGGCCTGCGGCTGCAGGCGCTGGTGGCCGATCCGGCGCCGACGCTGCCCCTGCTGCGCGCCCTGCAGGACGACCCCAGTGCCTATGTGCGACGCAGCGTCGCCAACCACCTCAACGACATCGCCAAAGACCATCCGGACCTGGTCGCAGCCTGGGTGCAGACCCACCGGCCCAGCGCGGGCGCACAGCGGGAGGCGCTGCTGCGCCACGCCAGCCGCGGCCTGATCAAGCAGGGCCATGCGCCCACCCTGGCGGCCTGGGGCCTGGCGCGCGGACTGGAGGGCGAGGCCCGGCTGCAGCTGTCGGCACACCGCGCCCCCATCGGCGGGCACATCGGCCTGGAGGTGCAGTTGCACAGCACCGCGACCCGCCCGCAGACCCTGGTGGTCGACTACCTGGTGCACCACGTGCGCGCCAACGGAGGCACCAGCCCCAAGGTGTTCAAGGGCTGGAAGCTGGTGCTGGCGCCGGGCGAACGCTGCACCCTGAGCAAGCGCCACAGCCTGCGCCCGGTCACCACCCGCACCCTCTACCCGGGCCGGCACCGCATCGAGCTGCAGGTCAACGGCGAGGTGTGCGCCGAGGCCGCGTTCGAACTCCTGGCCCAGGAGCCGGAAGGCGGCTGAGCCCCTTTCGGGTGGCGCTCAGGCGCCGTGGCACTTCTTGAATTTCTTGCCGCTGCCACAGGGGCATGGGTCGTTGCGGCCGGGTTCGGCCGACTTGCGCACGGGGTCCACGCGCGGCCCCAGGCTCTGCCAGATCTGGTGCAGGTCGTAGACCGCCCAGATCGCCGACCCGAAGGCGTTGGCACGCGCCTCGCTCACGCTCGGCGGCCCCTCTTCGGCGTGCATGTTGAACGCGGGCTGGCCGGTGTCGTCTTCGGTCAGCACCACGATGGCGTCGAGCGCCTCATCGATCCAGCCGGCGGTTTCGGCGTCGCGCGGCGGCATCCACTCCTCTTCCCAGTTCTCGACCACGAACATGAAGCCCAGCGCCCAGACCTGGCCGAAGGCGGGCAGCGGCTGGTCCGCGATCTCGGCCCGCTCCGCCTCGGTCAGCATCGCCACCGCGCCGCGCACGTCCATCACCTCGGGGTGGTAGGCGCGATCGTCGTCCAGCGATTCGACCTTGGCCGCGAGCGATGCCGCCACCTCGTTCCAGCGCCTCGTCCACAGGTCCCTGAACAGGGTGGCCTGCTCGGCGTCCTTGAACGACAGGTCGCCCTCGTCGTCACCGACGCCCACCACCACGGGCAGGGCTTCTTCGGCGCTCACCGGGCGGCGGGTGCACAGCAGGGCCGCGATCGCGCCTTCGCAGAACTCCCATTGCGGCACCTCCTCGTCGCCGACACGAAGGTCGTCCAGGATCGCCTCCAGGGCATCAAACTCGGCGTTGTCCATGGGGGGGCAGGTTGTCAAAGCTCATCGGATCGGGGTGGGGTCTTAAGATGCGGGCCAGTGTAGCCGCGCCACCCAGGATGCCCGACATGCTCGACCGCCTCAACGCCCTCTATCCCGTGCGGTACACCGCCCTCGCGCTGTGCGTGGTGTGCGCCCTGCTGAGCCTGTTCACCCTGGTCGGCTTCGGCATCGGCGGCTTCTGGTTCCTGGTGTTCACCGGCCTCTCGGTCCTGGGCTACCGGGACCTGCGCCAGACCAAGAGCGCGGTGCTGCGCAACTATCCCGTCATCGGCCACCTGCGCTTCATGCTGGAAAAAATCCGGCCCGAGATGCGCCAGTACTTCATCGAAGGCGACACCGAGGCCGCACCGTTCTCGCGCAGCCAGCGCAGCCTGGCCTACGCGCGCGCCAAGGGCGAGACCGACAAGCGGCCCTTCGGCACCCAGCTCGATGTCAAGGCCGATGGCCATGAGTGGCTGAACCACTCGCTGGTGCCGACCCACCTGGACTCGCACGATTTCCGCATCACCATCGGCGGCCCGGCCTGCGCCCAGCCCTACGAAGCGAGCGTGTTCAACATCTCGGCCATGAGCTTCGGCGCGCTCTCGGCCAACGCCATTCAGGCGCTCAACAGCGGCGCGCAGCAGGGGCGCTTTGCCCACGACACCGGCGAAGGCTCCATCAGCAGCTGGCACCGGCTGCACGGCGGCGACCTGGTCTGGGAAATCGGCTCCGGCTACTTCGGCTGCCGCGACGAACAGGGCCGCTTCAACGACGACCGGTTCAAGGCCAACGCGCTGGACCCGCAGGTGAAGATGATCGAGCTCAAGCTCAGCCAGGGCGCCAAGCCGGGTCACGGCGGTGTGCTGCCCGGCACCAAGGTGACGCCCGAGATCGCGGCCGCGCGCGGGGTGCCGGTGGGCCAGGACTGCATCTCGCCGGCGGCGCACAGCGCGTTCTCCACGCCCATCGAGATGCTGCGCTTCATCGCCCACCTGCGCGAGCTCTCGGGCGGCAAGCCCACCGGCTTCAAGCTCTGCATCGGCCACCCCTGGGAGTGGTTTGCCATCGTCAAGGCGATGCTGGAAACTGGCCTCACGCCCGACTTCATCGTGGTCGATGGCGCCGAGGGCGGCACCGGCGCCGCCCCGCTGGAGTTCACCGACCACGTGGGCGCGCCGCTGCAGGAGGGCCTGCGCCTGGTGCACAACACCCTGGTCGGCGTGAACCTGCGCGACCGCATCAAGATCGGCGCCTCCGGCAAGATCGTCAGCGCCTTCGACATCGCACGCGCCATGGCCATCGGTGCCGACTGGTGCAACAGCGCACGCGGCTTCATGTTCGCGCTGGGCTGCATCCAGGCCCAGAGCTGCCACACCGGCCAGTGCCCGACCGGCGTCAGCACGCAGGACCCGATGCGCCAGCAGGCCCTGGTGGTGCCCGACAAGGCCACGCGGGTCTTCAACTTCCACCAGAACACCCTCAAGGCCCTGCAGGAGCTGGTGCAGGCCGCCGGGCTCCAGCACCCCGGCGAGATCAGCGCCCAGCACATCGTGCGCCGCGTCAACGAGAACGAGGTCCGGCTGCTGTCTAACCTGCTGCCGACCGTGGCGCCCGGCGCGCTGCTGGGCGACATCCACAGCCTGCACCCGGTGTTCACCACCTACTGGCCCAGCGCCAGCGCCGAACAGTTCGCGCAGGTCTGAGGGTCAGGCGCCCGGTGTGCACGCCGGCCACTGCCGGCCGACCGCCACACCCAGCGTCGCCAGCCGCTTGCGCATGCACAGCACCGCCTTGTCCTTGCTCAGCAGCGTGGCGCGGTGTTGCACGGCGAGGTCGATGAACTGCTGGTCGTCGCCGTCCTTGCAGGTGTAGGGCGCCTTGGGCGCCAGGTCCACGATCTGCGCGCGCGCGTCGAACGCCGCCAGCACCCCCTCGGCGGTCAGGGCGCGGGACGCCAGGCGCTTGAGCACCTGCGGGTAGTCCAGCACGCGCCGCAGTTCCTCGCGCATCACCGGCGTCGCCAGCCAGCGCGTCTGCGCGTCGGCCAGCCGCTCGCGCAGCGGCACCGTGGCGGGATCTTCGTAGACGAACAGGTCGAGCACGACGTTGGTGTCGAGCACCAGCACCGTCGTCGAGGCGGTCATGCCGATGGCTCGGCCGGCGCGCGCCGTGCGGTGAGGTCGAAGCGGAACAGCCGGCACTCGATGGGACCGTTCCACAGCGGCACGCGGCGCGACTCCTTGAAACGCATCTTGCCGGGCAGCTTGAGGTCGGGCGTGAGCAACCAGGCGCTCCAGCCGGCGTAGTGGCTCTTCCAGTGCGTGGCCAGCTGTGCGAAGAAATCGCTGCCGTCGCTGCCATCGGCCATCTGGGCGCTCTCGCGGCCTAAGCCGGGCTCGGGAGCGGCCTTGGCACCCACGGTGAAGGTGCGGGGCGCACGCGCACCGCGTTCGGCCGCCCGCACCTGGGCGCTCTGCCCTGCCACCCCGGCAGCCGCAATGCGCTCGCCATAGGGCGGGTTCAGCAGCATCACGCCGGGCTTGTCGGTCGGCGGCATGCGCTGCAGCGCGTCACCGCCACGCAGCTCCATCGCGAAGGCCACACCCGCGCGTTCGGCGTTGCGCTGCGCGAAGTCGACCATGCGGAAGGCCACGTCACTGCCGAACACGATGGGCTTGCGCCCGGCCGGCCAGTCGCGGCGCTGCTTCGCGGCCTCGTCCTTGAGCGCGTGCCAGACGTGCGGCTGGAACGGCAGCAGTTTCTCGAACGCAAAGCGGCGCTGCAGGCCGGGCGCGACCCGCAGCGCGATCTGTGCCGCCTCGATCGCCACCGTGCCGCTGCCGCAGCAGGGGTCGTACAGCGGCACGATGTCGTCCAGCGATTCGGCTTCGGCACCGTTCCAGCCGGTGGCGGCGATCATGGCCGCGGCCAGCGTTTCCTTCAGCGGCGCGTCGCCCTTGTCCTCGCGCCAGCCGCGCTTGAACAGCGGCTCGCCCGAGGTGTCGATGTAGAGGCTCACCGTGTCGGTGGTCAGGTGGGCGTAGAGCCGCACGTCGGGCCAGGTGGTGTTGACGCTGGGGCGCTCGCCGCGCCTGTCGCGGAAGCGGTCGCAGACCGCGTCCTTGATCTTGAGAGCCGCGAAGTTCAGGCTCTTGAGCGGGCTGTGCTGCGCCGTGACCTCGACCTTGATCGTCTGCTGCGGCGTGAACCAGATTTCCCAGGCGACCTCACTGGCGGCCGCGTACAGGTCGTTCTCGCTGCGGTAGCCGCCGTGCCAGAGTTGCACCAGCACGCGCTGCGCGAGCCGGCAGTGCAGGTTGAGCTTGAGCGCGTCGCGCCAGGACGCCTGCAGCGCCACACCGGCGCGCGACTTCTGCACCGCGGTCTCGCCCGTGATGCGCGTGACTTCGGCGGCGAGGTAGTCCTCCACGCCGGCGGCGCAGGGGAGGAAAAGATTCAATTGGTTCAAAGCGCTTTTCTCAGGTTCGCCGGCGCGATGCGCAGCGCCTCGCGGTATTTCGCGACCGTGCGGCGCGCGCACTCGATGCCCTGCTCCTTGAGCAGGTCCGAGAGCTGGTTGTCGGACAGCGGCTTGGTCGGCTCTTCGGACGCGATGAACTGCTTGAGCAGGGCGCGCACCGCCGTGCTCGACGCATTGCCGCCGGTCTCCGTTCCCAGGCTGGAGCCGAAAAAGTACTTGAGCTCGTAGGTGCCGAACGGCGTGGCCATGTACTTGGCCGTGGTCACGCGGCTGATGGTCGACTCGTGCAGGCCCAGCTCGTCGGCGATCTCGCGCAGCACCAGCGGGCGCATGGCCAGTTCGCCGTGCATGAAGAAGTTGCGCTGGCGCTCGACGATGGCGCTGGAGACGCGCAGGATGGTGTCGAAGCGCTGCTGGATGTTCTTGATGAACCAGCGCGCTTCCTGCAGCCGCTGCTGCATGGCCGCGTGGCCCGCTTCGCCGCCGGCCTCGCGCCGCCCCCGCAGGGCGTTGGCATAGACATCGTGCACGCGCAGGCGCGGCATCACCTCGGCGTTGAGCGAGACCTTGAAACCGCGACCGGCGCGGGTGACGATCACGTCGGGCACCACGACGTTGCGCTCGACGTCGACGAAGCGCCGGCCCGGCTTGGGCTCCAGGCGGGCGATCAGCGCCAGCGCGGCGCGCACGGTCTCGTCGTCGTGCCCGGTGGCCGCACACAGGCGCTTGATGTCGCGCTTGGCCATCAGCTCCAGCGGCTGCTCGCAGATCGCCAGCGCCGTGCGGGCGGCGGGCGTGTTGCGCAGCTCCATGATCTGCAGCCGCAGGCACTCGCCCAGGTCGCGCGCGCCCACGCCCGTGGGCTCCATCTGCTGCAGCCACTGCAGGGCCATGCCCAGGCGCTGCTCAATGGCCTCGACTTCGTCGAAGCGCGGCTCTTCGTCGGCCGGCCGGCCCGCGGTCAGGCGCCAGCAGGCGCGCGCCAGCTCGTGCAGGCTGTCCTCCAGATACCCGTCGTCGTTGAGCGACTCGATCAGGAAGTACAGCGCCGCGCTGTCCTCGTCCGACAGGCGCAGGCAGCGCGCCTGCTCGTGCAGCTGGTCCTGCAGGCTGACCGGCACACGGGCCAGGTCGGCGGCCGTGGCGGTGTCGTCGTCGTCCCCACCGGAACCGCTGTTGCGCGCGGGTGCATCGCCGCCCCATTCGCTGTCGTCGGGCGCCATCTCGACGGTGCCGTCGCCTTCCCAGCTTTCTTCGACCGGCGCGGCGCCGTCCAGCCGGCTCTCGACCTCGTCGCTGGCGCTGTCTGCGCTGTCGGCCTGGGTGGTGCGGGTGTCCGGTTCGGCGCTGCGCAGCTCGACCACCGGCTGCGCCGCTTCTTCCAGCTGCTCGCCGGCGACCACCGGTGCGTCCGCGGTCTGCACGCCGAAATCTTCGCGATCGGCCACTTCCTCGCCCCGTTCCAGGAACGGGTTCTCGTCGAGCATCTGCTCGACTTCCTGAGCCATCTCCAGCGTGGACAGCTGCAACAGGCGGATCGACTGCTGCAGTTGCGGCGTGAGCGCGAGGTGCTGCGACACCCGCAGCGACAGACCTTGCTTCATCGGCTCATTCCGTCACATGCGGAAGTTCTCGCCCAGGTAGACGCGGCGCACCTCGGCGTTTTCGATGATCTCGGCGGTGGTACCGCTGGCCAGCACATGACCGTCGCTGATGATGTAGGCGTGGTCGCAGATGCCCAGGGTTTCGCGCACGTTGTGGTCGGTGATCAGCACACCGATGCCGCGCGACTTGAGGAAACTGATGATGTGCTGGATCTCCAGCACCGCGATCGGGTCGATGCCGGCGAAGGGCTCGTCCAGCAGGATGAACCGCGGCCGGGTGGCCAGCGCGCGGGCGATCTCCACGCGACGGCGCTCACCGCCCGAGAGGGCGGGCGCGGGCGAATCGCGCAGGTGGTCGACGCGCAGCTCCTTGAGCAGCTCGTCCAGCCGGGCATCGATCTCGCGCGCGGACAGCGGCTGGCCGTTCGCGTCCTGCTGCAGCTCCAGCACCGCGCGCACGTTCTGCGCCACCGTGAGCTTGCGGAAGATCGAGGCTTCCTGCGGCAGGTAACCCAGCCCCAGCCGGGCACGGCGGTGGATGGGCAAGGACTCGATGCGGTGACCGTCCAGCAGGATCTCGCCACCGTCGGCCCGCAGCAGGCCGACGATCATGTAGAACGACGTGGTCTTGCCGGCACCGTTGGGGCCCAGCAGTCCCACCACCTCGCCCTTGTCCACCGACAGGGACACGTCCTTGACCACCTTGCGGCTGCCATAGGACTTCTTGAGTCCCCGGACCTCCAGACGGCTGTGCGACAGCATGTCGCCCGACGGACTGGCGCTGGCGACGGTCTCCGTCACTTCTTGGGCTCGGTGATCTTGCCGCTGGGACGCAGCGTGGCCGGATCGGTCGCCGGGGCGGCGGGGCCGTTCTTCTCCTCTTCCGGGATCGGCGTGAGCATGGCGCGCACGCGGCCGGTGGGGTTGGCGGCGGTCTTGCTGGTGTCCCCACCCTTGACCGTGAACACCTCGGTCAGGCTGTTGTAGAGGATCTCGCTGCCCACGCTCTGGTCGTTGAGCAGGGTGCCGCGGTAGCGGCGCAGCACCGCGCGACCGGTGAACAGCACCGTCTGCGCCTTGCTGTCGTATTCGATGCGATCACCCTCGCCCTCGATCCATTCGTCCACGCCTTCCCGCTTCTGGCGGAAGAAACCGGCCTTTTCGGGGGTGCCCAGCAGCAGACCGTACTGATTGCCTTGCGGGTCCTGGCGCACGTCCAGCTTGGCACCGCGCATCAGGATGGTGCCCTTGGTGATCACCACGTTGCCTGTGAACACGCTGGTCTGGCGTGTCTCTTCGTAGCGCAGCGCATCGGCCTCCACGTTCATGGGCTTGTCCTTGTCGGCCTTTTCGGCCTGCGCCAGCAGGGGCAGCATCAGGCCAATGACGGCCAACATCCGGGCGATGGAACGGGGGGTTGGTGCGTGTGGGTGCATGGCGTTTGAGGGCACAGATCTTGCATTCATTGTAGCGGCGCCCAGAGCGTTTCGCCGCTGCGCCGGCACATTGTGCCCGCCATGAAACCAGGAAGCCCGCACAGGGCGGGCTCCGAAGGGAAGAGGGTCAGAAACCGGTCAGCCTTTGCGGGCCTCGGCAATCAGCGAGTCCGCCACCAGCAGGGTGCGCGGCCCTTGTCCGCCCACATAGAACTTGCCGGCGATGCCCAGGGCGGGCGTGCCTTCCACCTGGTAGGCGTCCTGCAGACCAACGGCCTTCTCCGCCAGCTTGGCAGCCTGGCCATTGAAGATGCCCAGAAACTGCTCGCGGTTGACACCCTGTTTTTCGATCCAGGCGGTGATGGCGGGCGCGGTCGTCAGCGGCTGGCGCTCTTCGTGGATCGCCTTGAACACCTTGACGTGCAGCGTGTCCACCAGGTTCAAGGCCTCCAGCGTGAAGTACAGGCGCTGCATCGGCACGAAGTTCTGGTTGAAGGCCACCGGCATGCGGCGCACCGTCACATGGGCCGGTTTGCGCTTGATCCACTCATGAAAGACCGGTTCAAAGTTGTAGCAGTGGATGCAGCTGTACGCGAAGAACTCGACCACCTCGACCTGCCCCGCCGGGCTCTCGGTCGGCGCCGGCTTGGCCAGCCGCTGGAAATCGGTGCCTTCCTTGAAGGCCACGCGCTGGGCCAGGGCCGGCGACAGGGTCAGCCCGCTGGCGGTGGCGGCACCAGCCACCAGGAGGCTGCGCGAAAAATCTCGACGATGCATGAGTTCGGACTCCTTGAATTGACCTGAATCAGGCTCCCGGGACAGCGAAAAGTTCCTCGGTACCGTGCAATCAGCGCTGCACCCGCACCAGCGCCGCTTCCACCCCGTTCACCTCCAGCTGTTCGCGCGTGGCCTCGGCCATGGCCTTCTGGCCAAACGGTCCCATGCGGACACGGAACACGGTGCGCCCCGCCTGCTCGCGTTCGGTGATGGTGGCGTCCATGCCCAGCATGGCCAGCCGTGCTTTCTGCGCCTGCGCCTCTTCGGGAGACTTGAATGCCCCCGCCTGCACGAAGTAGGAGAAGGGGTCGGCCCCCTGCGCAGCCGCGGGCTCCGACGCCCCTCCGGCCTTGGCCCTCATGAGGTCGCCCAGCGGATCGCTGTCCGGCTTGGTGGCCGCGTCAGCGGCTTTGGCGGCCGGCGCCTTGTCGGGCTCCGCCGCTGAGGCGTCCTTCGGTGCCGCGTCGCCGGCGGCCGGCGGGGTCGTTTCGACTGGAGCCGGCAGCGGCGGCGGCTTGTTCACCAACCCGGCGTTCGGGTTCCAGCCCTTGTTGCGTTCGGCCTCGGCCGCATCGTCGGCCGGCTTGCGGGTGACACCGCGGTCCACGAATGGCACCGGCACGCGTGTCACATACACGGCCACCGAGAGCGCCAGGCCCAGGCCGACGAGCAGGCCGACCACAAAGCCAACCAGGGTGCCGCCACGCTGAACGCGGGCCTGCGGGAATGAAATGTTCATGGGAGGGGTGGAGGGTTCACATCTTCTGCGGGGCGCTCACGCCCAGCACGGCCAGGCCATTGTGCAACACCTGTGCCGTCGCCCGGACCAGCGCCAGACGGGCGCGTTTGACCGCTTCGTCGTCCACCAGGATGCGCTCGGCGTCGTAGTAGCTGTGGTAGGCCGCGGCCAGCTCGCGCAGGTAGAAGGTCACGTCGTGCGGCGCAAAGCCCTCGGCCGCTGCGGTCAGCATGGCCGGGTACTTGGCCAGCAGCAGCATCAGCGACTGCGCGGCCGGCGTGTCCAGGGGCGACAGGTCGGCGCCGGCGAGCGAGTCCACGTCACCGCCCCAGGCCGCCAGCACCGAGCAGATGCGCGCGTGGGCGTACTGCACGTAGTAGACCGGGTTGTCGTTGTTCTTCTGCACCGCCAGATCGACGTCGAAGGTGTATTCGGTGTCGGGCTTGCGACTGAGCAGGAAGAAGCGCACCGCGTCCTTGCTGGTCCACTCGATCAGGTCGCGCAGGGTCACATAGCTGCCAGCGCGCTTGCTGATCTTGACCTCTTCGCCGTTGCGCACCACGCGCACCATGGTGTGCAGCACGTAGTCCGGGTAGCCCTGGGGGATGCCCACGCCCGCGGCCTGCAGGCCGGCGCGCACGCGCGCAATCGTCCCATGGTGGTCGGTGCCCTGGATGTTGATGACCTTGGTGAAGCCGCGCTCCCACTTGGCGATGTGGTAGGCCACGTCGGGCACGAAGTAGGTGTACGAACCGTCGCCCTTGCGCATGACGCGGTCCTTGTCGTCGCCGTACTCGGTGGACTTGAGCCACAGCGCGCCGTCCTGCTCGTAGGTCTTGCCGGCCTCGCGCAGTTTCTGCACCGTCGCGTCCACGCGGCCACTGGTGTAGAGGCTGGATTCGAGGTAGTAGTTGTCGAACTTCACCGCGAAGGCCTTGAGGTCCAGGTCCTGCTCGTGGCGCAGGTAGGCCACGGCGAACAATCGGATGTCGTCCAGCGCCTCGGGGTCGCCGCTGGCGGTGAATTCGCGGTCGTCGGAATGCACCGTCGTCTTCGCCAGGTAGTCGTTGGCGATGTCCTGGATGTAGTCGCCGTTGTAGGCGGCCTCGGGCCATTCGGCATCACCGGGCTTGAAGCCCTTGATGCGCAGCTGCGTGCTGGTGGCCAGCGTCCCGATCTGCACGCCCGCGTCGTTGTAATAGAACTCGCGGTACACGTCCCAGCCCTGGGTTTCATACAGGCTGCAGATCGCGTCGCCCAGCGCGGCCTGACGGCCGTGGCCCACGTGCAGCGGGCCGGTGGGGTTGGCCGAGACGAACTCCACCATCAGGCGCTGGCCGTTGGACGGCTGGACGCCGAAGGCCTCGCCGGCCTGCAGCACCTCGGTCACGATGGCCTGCTTGGCCGCGGGCTTGAGCCGCAGGTTCAGGAAGCCGGGCCCGGCGATCTCGATGTCGGCCACCCACTGCTGGTAGACGGGCAGCGCCATCAGCGCGGCCTTGAGCTGCTCGCCCAGCTGGCGCGGGTTGGCTTTCAGCGGTTTGGCCAGCTGCATGGCGGCCGTGACGGCGTAGTCGCCATGGGCGGCGACCTTGGGCGATTCGAAGGCGGCCTTGTCGCCGGCACCGGGCGAGAGCTGGTCCAGCGCCTGCGCGAGGCCGGCCAGCAGTTCCTGTTTGATCTTGAGCATAGGGACGGGATTTTAGGTTCGGGAAAGCCCTGCCCCCGGCTGTCAGACAGCCTTAAGACAAACGCGGGTATCGTTTCCGGGCCCGTTTCGGGCGCTTCACCCCACAAGGCACCACATGAAACAACTGCTGACCCTGCTCGCCCTGACCGGAACCCTCTCCCTGGCCCTCGCCCAGACGGCGGCTCCTGCGGCCGCACCCGCCGCCGCTGCGGCACCCGCTCCCGCCGCGGCACCGGCGGCAGCCCCTGCGGCCGACAAGAAGCCGACCGCCCAGCAGAACCGCATGAAGACCTGCAATGCCGACCCGAAAGCCAAGACGCTCAAGGGCGACGAGCGCAAGGCCTTCATGAGCAAGTGCCTGAGCGGCGAGGAAGAGGCCGGCAACAGCCAGCAGAACAAGATGAAGACCTGCAACGAGGAGGCCGGCAAGAAGGCGCTCAAGGGCGATGTGCGCAAGAAGTTCATGAGCGAGTGCCTGAAGGGCTGATCAGCCCGCCACGGGCGGCAGGGCGGCATGCGCAGCCGCTTTGACCGCCTGCGTCAGCCGCTGCGCCGACAGCGGCTCGCGCGCCCAGTGCTGCCAGTACAGGGTCACGTCCACCGTGGCGCCGGGCAGCACTTCCTGCAGGCCCGGCCGCCCGGGCAGGTTCTGTTCGGGCACCATGCCCCAGCCCAGCCCCAGTTCGATCGCCCGCTCGAAGGCGTCCACCGCCGGCGCGTAGTGGCGCGGGTAGGCAGGCTGCTTCAGGCCGAAGTGCTGCAGCAGGAAGGCGTCCTGCAGCGCGTCCTTGCGGTTGAAGATCACCGCCGGCTGGGCCAGCAACCGGTGGGGCGACACCGCCCCGCGCGGTGTGCGGCAGCGCTGCACCACCTCGGGCGCCGCCACACAGCGGTAGCGCATCACGCCCAGCGGCTCGGCCACGCAGCCGCGCATGGGTTCGGCCAGGGTGGTGACGCAGCCGATCACCTCGCCGCTGCGCAGCAGGTCGTGGGTGTGGTCCTGGTCGTCGATCATCACGTCCAGCAACAGACGGTGTTTCTGCAGCACCGGCGCCACGCCGGGCAGGAACCAGCTGGCCACCGAGTCGGCGTTGGTCGCCACGCTCAGGCTCTGCCAGGCCGCACCCGCCCGCGACTCGGCCCCGCCCTGCAGCCCGGCCAGCAGGTCGGCCTCCATCATCTGCAGCTGCTTCACATGCGCCAGCAGGGCCTGGCCGGCGGCCGTGGCACGCACCGCCTTGCCGCGCACCAGCAGGCGCTGGCCCAGGTGTTCTTCCAGCGACTTGATGCGCAGCGACACCGCCGCCAGCGTGAGGTTCAGGGCCTGGGCGGCCGGGCCGAAGCCGCGGTGCTCGACCACGACGGCCAGGGCTTCGAGTTGGCGGGCGTCCAGCATGTGCGGTTGAAACTTGAGCGAACCAGAAACGGTTCAACCCAGTTTAACCAGACAGCCCTTGCGTGGAAGTGGCCGCCACCATGGGCAGGCCGCTGTGGTCCTTGAGGCCGACGCCGGTCAGGCCCAGGCGCAGGCCTTCGTGCACCAGCCAGGCCAGGCGCCGCGCGGCGGTCACCGGGTCCTGGCCGGCCGGGCGCACGTTGGAGATGCAGTTGCGTTCGGCGTCGGTGCGGCCGACGCGCGGCGCGTGCGTGAGGTAGATGCCCACGCTGTCGGGCGAACTCAGCCCGGGGCGCTCGCCCACCACCATGGCCACCATGCGGGCGCCCAGCAGCTCGCCCACCTCGTCGGCCACCGCCACCCGGGCCTGGCCCACCAGCACCGGCGGGCTCTGCACGAAGGCGCCGCCCAGCGCCTCGCGGATGGCGCCGAACAGGGCCACGGTGTGGCGCTGGATGCCCAGGGCCGACAGGCCGTCGCCCACCACCAGGGCCAGGTCGGGCGCGGGGTTGTCGGCGCGCCAGGCCTGCAGGGCATCCACGCTGGCCTCGTCCAGACGGCGCCCCAGGTCGGGGCGCAGCAGGTACTCGTGGCGGTCGTGCGCGCGGCTGCGCAGCCGCAGCGGCGCGGGCCAGCCGTCGGCCTGCAGCTGCCCGGCCAGCAGGTCCATGTCCAGCGGCAGGTGGATGGCGTCGCGCGCCTGCGCGTGCGCCAGGGTGAAGTCCAGCACCTCGCGCGTGGGCAGGCTGGCGCCGGCACGCCCGAGGGCGATGCGCGCGGGCGTGAAACGTCTGAGGTGGGCCCAGGGGTCGGCGCTGACCTCGATGGTGTGGCGCGGTTCGTCCGGCACAGGCGAGAGGTCCTTCGTCATGCGGGCTCCGGCAGGGTCCACAGGCGCTGCGTGAGCGCGCCTTGGGCAGCAGCGGGCAGCAGGCGGCCGTCGGCACCGGTCACGCCCACGCGCTGCAGCCAGGCCTCGAACTCGGGTGCGCGCTTCAAGCCCAGCAGGTCGCGCAGCACCAGGGCGTCGTGGAAGGAGGTGCTCTGGTAGTTGAGCATCACGTCGTCGGCGCCGGGCACGCCGATCAGGAAGTTCAGCCCCGCGCTGGCCAGCAGCACCATGAGGTTGTCCATGTCGTCCTGGTCGGCCTCGGCGTGGTTGGTGTAGCAGATGTCGCAGCCCATGGGCAGGCCCAGCAGCTTGCCGCAGAAGTGGTCTTCCAGGCCGGCGCGGATGATCTGCTTGCCGTCGTACAGGTACTCCGGCCCGATGAAGCCGACCACGGTGTTGACCAGCATGGGCCGGTAGCGCCGCGCCACCGCGTAGGCGCGCGCCTCGCAGGTCTGCTGGTCCACGCCGTGGTGGGCGTTGGCCGACAGCGCACTGCCCTGCCCGGTCTCGAAATACATCACGTTGTCGCCCACCGTGCCGCGCTTGAGTTCGAGTGCGGCGGCGTGCGCCTCGTCCAGCAGTGCCAGCGTGATGCCGAAGGAGCGGTTGGCCGCCTCGGTGCCGGCGATGGACTGGAACACCAGGTCCACCGGCGCGCCGAGCTGCATGGCCTGCATCGTGTTGGTGACGTGGGTGAGCACGCAGCTCTGCGTGGGCACGGCGCCGCGCTCGATGACCTCGGCCAGCACGTGGTTGAGGCGCACCAGGTCGGGCACGCTGTCGGACACCGGGTTGACGCCGATCACCGCGTCGCCCGCGCCGTGCAGCAGGCCGTCGATCAGGCTGGCGACGATGCCGGCCGGGTCGTCGGTCGGGTGGTTGGGCTGCAGCCGCACGCTCAGGTGGCCGCGTTGCCCCACCGTGTTGCGAAAGCGCGTGACCACCTCGCGCTTTTTCGCCACCAGCATGAGGTCCTGGTTGCGCATGAGCTTGCTGACGGCCGCCACCATCTCGGGCGTGAGCCCCGGCGAGAGCCGCTCCAGCACCGCGGGCGTGGCCGCATCACTCAGCAGCCAGTCGCGAAAACCGCCCACCGTCAGCCCGCTGACCGGCGCGAAGGCGTCTTGATCGTGGCCGTCGATGATCAGCCGCGTGACCTCGTCGCTTTCGTAGGGGATGAGCGCCTCGTCCAGGAAGCGCTGCAGCGGCACCTCGGCCAACACCCAACGCGCGGCCACCCGCTCCTGTTCGGTGGTGGCGGCCAGGCCCGCCAGTGCGTCGCCCGAGCGCAGCGGCGTGGCCTTGGCCATCACCTCGCGCAGGCTGCCGAAGCGATGTGTGTGGTGTCCCAGCGTCGCGCTCAAGTTCACGTCAGCGGCTCCTCGGTGGGGGTCGGATCAACCGGTGGATTTCATTCTGCCGCAGCGGCCAGCATCGCGTCGTGCGGCGCGGCGTCGCGCTGCGCCGAGGTCAGGCGGAAGTAGAGGTAGCAGACCGCCATGAAGCCCAGGAAGATCAGCGACAGCAGCTGGTTGAAGTACACCACCGCCGCCAGGCAGACCAGGCCGCAGACGATGGCGATCGCCGGGAACAGCGGGTACAGCGGCGCACGGAAGGGGCGGTCCAGCTTCGGTTCGGTGGCGCGCAGCTTGAACAGCGAGGCCATGGACATGATGTACATCACCAGGGCGCCCAGCACCGCCATGGTGACGATGTTGGCCGTCAGCGGCAGGCCGCCGATGGTGACCCACTGGTCGCTGAACACGGCCGCGATGCCCACGATGCCACCGCCGACCAGCGCATTCACCGGGGTGCGGAAGCGCGGGTGGACCTTGGCGAACCAGGCCGGCAGGTAACCGGCGCGGGCCAGCGCGAACATCTGGCGCGAGTAGCCCAGCACGATGCCGTGGAACGAGGCGACCAGGCCGAACAGGCCGATCCACACCAGCATGTGCAGCCAGCCGCTGGACTCGCCCACCACCATCTTCATGGCCTGGGGCAGCGGGTCGTTGATGTTGGACAGCTTGGACCAGTCGCCCACGCCGCCGGCCATGACCATGACCAGGAAGGCCAGCGCCACCAGCGTCAGGATGCCGGTGATGTAGGCGACGGGTATGGTGCGCTTGGGGTCCTTGGCCTCTTCGGCCGCCATGGCCGCGCCTTCGATGGCCAGGAAGAACCAGATGGCGAATGGGATGGAGGCGAAGATGCCGGCCCAGGTGCCCATGCTGAAGTCGGGCGAACCGGCCCAGCCGTTGGCAGTGAAGTTGGCCAGCGACCAGCCCGGTGCGACCACGCCGGCAAACACCAGCAGCTCGATCACCGCCAGGATGGTGACGAACAGTTCGAACGCCGCCGCGATACCCACACCCACCGCGTTGAGGCCGATGAAGATCACGTAGGCACCCACCGCCGCCCACTTCGGGTCCAGCGACGGGTACTGCACATTGAGGTAGGCGCCAATGGCCAGCGAAATGGCCGGCGGCGCGAACACGAACTCCACCAGGGTGGCGAAGCCGGCGATGAATCCACCCGTGGGGCCGAAGGCCCGGCGTGCGTAGGCGAAGGGACCACCCGCGTGCGGGATGGAGGTGGACAGCTCGGTGAAGCTGAAGATGAAGGTGGTGTACATCAGCGCCACGAACAGCGTGGCCAGCAGGAAGCCCAGGGTGCCGGCACTGGCCCAGCCGTAGCTCCAGCCAAAGTACTCACCGGAAATGACCAGACCGACGGCGATGCCCCAGAGGGAAAAGGTGCCCAGCACGGGCTTGAGTTCCCGGCTGACCTGAGTGGATGCGGTGGACATGGGACGTTCTCTTGTGTGTGGATGAAAAGCCCGAACGGCTCGGGCGGCCTGGCGCGAAGTGTGGTTCGCCGGCCCGCGGCGCCCTATCCCGGATCGGAAACACGCCCCGCCGTGGCGCACTTTTTCCGAAACGGGATAGCCCGGACGGCCACACCTCCGGGTTTTCCAGCAGGCCGGGCGTGGCACGGAACTTGATACTCCCGCTGCACCCCGGCGCCGCGTGCGCCGAAGGAGCCCCCCATGCCCGTCGCCAGCCCCACCCCGCCGACCGCCTTCCGCGTCAAACGAACGCGCGAGGTGGACGTGCACGCCCGCAACCTCGACGCCTGGGACCAGGACTACGTGCAGACCTCGCCCGGCATCTTCCAGGGCCAGGTGCGCGAGCTGTTCGACGGCCCGCTGCAGGCTTTCGAAGAGGTGGCCAACTGCGCCACCAGCCAGCACTGCCGGCCCTGGCGCGGCGGTGTCTGGCTGGGCCTGTCGGTGCCCGAGCGCCCCGAAGGCCTGCGCTTCATGGGGCGGCCGGTGGGCGGGCACGAACTCATGATCTCCGACGGCAGCGAGGCCTTCGACCTGCAGGTGCCCGCGGGCCACGGCCTGTACGGCCTGGTGTTCGACCCGGCCGAGCTGCAGGCCCATGTGCGCACCCGCGACCAGATCGACGCGCCCCCTGCCCGCGGACCCGGGGTGCGCGTGCAGACCCTCACGCCCACCCAGCGCTACCGCCTGGTGGGACTGATGCGCGAGGTGCTGCGCGGCCTGGAGGCCGACCCCGGCGCGCTGCACCACGAGGCCAGCCGCCGCAGCCTGCGCGAGGCGCTGTTCTCGGTGCTGGGCGACACCCTCATGCCCGACGGCCAGGCCGACGCCGTGACGCCGCGCCAGCAGCGCCGGCAAGACGTGGTGCGCCGCGTGCGCGAGCTGGTGACCGAACAGCCGCAGGAGTACCTGGGCGTGGAACGGCTGTGCGAGGCGCTGCACATCACCCGCCGCACACTGCAGAACTGCTTCCAGGACAGCCTGGGCATCAGCCCCGCCAGCTACCTTCGCCTGGTGCGGCTGAACGCAGTGCGGCGCGAGCTGCGCGACGCGGACGCCGACCAGACCATCGGCGACGTGGCGGCGCGCTGGGGCTTCTGGCACATGGGCCATTTCAGCCACGACTACAAGGCGCTGTTCGGCGAGACACCCTCGAATACACGTGAGCCCCCACGCTCCGCCGCTGCGCGGGTCGCTGCCCCCCGAGGGGGCTGATCCGGCTTGGGGCGGCCCGGCGCCGGATCGCCGATCAAATCAAGCTGAATTTAACCAACTCGATTTCGAGTTGAAATGGTTTAACAGAACAGCGCGGGGCGGCAGACTCCTGCCCATGACCCTCGCATTCCCCACCTTCACCGCCGGCATGGTGCTCAGCATGTCGCTCATCATGGCCATCGGCCCGCAGAACGCGCACGTGCTGCGCATGGGCCTGCAGCGCCAGCACCTCTGGCTCACCGTCGCCGTCTGCGCGCTGGCCGACATCGTGCTCATCTCGCTCGGTGTGTTCGGCCTGGCCCAGCTCGGTGGCCTCTCCGACAAGCTGCTGGGCGCGCTCATCGGCGCCGGCGTGCTGTTCCTGGGCGTGTATGGCTGGCAGGCGTTCCAGCGCTTCCTCAGGCCGCAGGCGGCCGCCCCGCTGGCCACCGCCCAAGCAACGAGCCAGCAGGCGCCCGCCCCGATCAGCCAGCGCCAGGCCATCCTGTCGGCCCTGGCCTTCTCCTGGCTCAACCCGCACGCCTGGCTGGACACCGCCGTGCTGATCGGCACCGCCTCGCTGGCCTATGGCCCGGGCAGCAAGGCCTTCGGCCTGGGCGCCGCCACCGGCTCGGTGGTGTGGTTCCTGGTGCTGGGCGCCGCGGCGTTCTGGCTCGGCCGCCGGCTGAACTCGCTGCACATCTGGCGCGTGCTGGACGGTGTGGTCGCGCTGATGATGTGGGGCACCGCCGCCTGGCTGGTCGCCGGGCTGTTTTGACCCACCCCCGCGCCGCGCTGCGCGCGTTACCCCCTCAAGGGGGCAACACCAGCGGCCCGGCAAAGCCGGTTCCGCGGTGTTCTGGCACCAGCCATCTCTTTCGTTGTGAATCTGATCAAAACAGCAATGACTGCAACCCAAGGTTGAGCCCATGACCACCCTTCGCTCCGCTTCCGCCCCGATCACCATCTTCGGCCCGGACTTTCCCTTCGCCTACGACGACTGGCTGGCGCACCCGCAAGGCCTGGCCACGCTGCCGGCCAGCGCGCACGGCACCGAGGTCGCCATCGTCGGCGCCGGCATGGCCGGCATGACGGCGGCCTACGAGCTGATGAAGCTGGGCCTCAAGCCCGTCGTCTACGAGGCCTCGCGCATGGGCGGGCGCCTGCGCTCGCAGCCCTTCGAGGGCGGCCAGGGCGTGGTGGCCGAACTGGGCGGCATGCGCTTCCCGGCCTCGTCCACCGCGTTCTTCCACTACGTGAAGCTGCTGGGGCTGGAGACCAAGCCCTTCCCCAACCCGCTCACCCCCGCCGCGGGCAGCACGGTGGTCGATCTGGAGGGCCAGACCCACTACGCGCGCACCCTGGCCGACCTGCCGCCGCTGTTCCGCGAGGTCGCTGACGCGTGGGCCGCCGCGCTGGAGGAACTGGGCTTTGGCGATCTGCAGCAGGCCCTGCGCCAGCGCGACGTACCGCGCCTGAAGGCGCTGTGGAATGCTCTGGTGCCGCTGTGGGACGACCGCACCTTTTACGACTTCGTGGCGCAGTCCGAGGCCTTCTCCCGACTCTCGTTCCGCCACCGCGAGGTGTTCGGCCAGGTGGGTTTCGGCACCGGCGGCTGGGACTCGGACTTCCCCAACACCATGCTGGAGATCCTGCGCGTGGTGCTGACCGGATGCGACGAGGACCAGCACCTGATCGTGGGCGGAGTACAGCAGGTGCCGCTGGGGCTGTGGCAGCACGCGCCCGAACAGATCACCCACTGGCCAGTGGGTACGTCACTCGCCCGCCTGCATGGCGGCGCGACGCGGCCAGGCGCCACCGCCATCCGGCGCGCGGCATCGGGCCAGCTCGCCGTCACCGACAGCTGGGGCACCGAACGCACATACCCCGCCGTGCTGGTGACCTGCCAGAGCTGGCTGCTGACCACGCAGATCGCCGTCGAAGAATCGCTCTTCTCGCAGAAGCTGTGGATGGCGCTGGACCGCACGCGCTACATGCAGTCGAGCAAGACCTTCGTCATGGTCGACCGCCCGTTCTGGAAGGACGTGGACACCGCGACCGGTCGCGACACGATGAGCATGACGCTGACCGACCGGCTGACGCGCGGCACCTACCTGTTCGACAACGGGCCGGACAAGCCCGCGGTGATGTGCCTGAGCTATGCGTGGATGAGCGACGCGCTCAAGATGCTGCCGCACCCGCCGGCCAAGCGGGTGCAGCTGGCGCTGGACGCGCTGCGCAAGATCTACCCCACGGTGGACATCGCCGGCCACATCGTCGGCGACCCGATCACGATTTCCTGGGAGGCCGACCCCTACTTCCTGGGCGCCTTCAAGGGCGCCCTGCCCGGCCACTACCGCTACAACCAGCGCATGTACGGCCACTTCATGCAGGACAGCCTGCCGGCGGCCGAGCGTGGCATCTTCCTGGCCGGCGACGACATCTCGTTCACGCCCGCCTGGGTCGAGGGCGCGGTGCAAACCTCGCTGAACGCGGTCTGGGGCATCATGCACCAGCTGGGAGGCAAGTGCCCGGCGGAGAACCCTGGGCCCGGAGAGTTGTATCCGCACCTCGGCCCCGTGGCCTTGCCAGAATGACGGCGTGAACGACCTGCACATCGCCCTCTGGCAGACCCCGCACCCGGCCAGCACCGCCGAGGCGCTGCAGCGCCTGGACGCGGCCTGCGCGCAGGCGCGCGCGCAAGGCGCCGAGTTGCTCATCACGCCCGAGATGTTCCTCACCGGCTACGCCATTGGCCTCGAACGCGTGGCGGCGCTGGCCGAGCCGGCCGACGGCCCGCTGGCGCAGGCGGTGGCGGGCATCGCGCAGCGCCACGGCATCGCCGTTGTCTATGGCTACCCGGAGCTGAACCCGCACGGCCGGCCGTTCAATGCAGCGCAGGCCATCGCCCCCGACGGCACGCGGCTCATGAACTACCGCAAGACCCACCTGTTCGGCGACATGGACCGCGTGCAGTTCAGCCCGGGCGGCGCGGCGTCGCAGGTCTTTGAATGGCGCGGCTGGCGCCTGGGGCTGCTGATCTGCTACGACGTGGAGTTCCCGGAAACCGTGCGCCTGCTGGCACTCCAGGGTGCCGACGCGGTGCTGGTGCCGACGGCCAACATGGTGCCGTTCGACGAGGTGCAGCGCGTCCTGCTGCCCGCGCGGGCGCTGGAGAACCGCCTGTTCCTGGCCTACGCCAACGCCTGTGGCCGGGAAGGCGGGCTGCACTACAACGGCCTGAGTCAGGTGAACGCGCCGGACGGGACTGCCACGGCCCAGGCCGGCGCGGGTGAAACCCTGCTGAGGGCCACCCTGCAAGCCTCGGCGCGGACCGCCACTCCCGCGGCGCAGTTGCAGGACCGGCGCAGCGACCTCTGCGGGCCGCTGGCGCAGTCTCAGAGGTAAGCCGCTTCGGGCGCCTGGGCGCGGATGAAGTTGATCACCGACGGCCCCTGGGCGTTGGTGAACAGCGAACCGTCGCCCTTGCCGCAGTCGACCACCGTGCCCGAGGACGTGATGCCGATCAGCGCCGGCTGGCCGCCCACCGTGCGGTAGGCCGGGCCACCCGAATCGCCGCTGCAGGTGTTGCTCAGCTCACCCGAGTAGGTGTAGCCGATGCTGGTCTCGTTGACCGTGGTCAGCGTGGCAAAGCCGACCGCCAGGTCGAAGCCGGGCGCGCCCCAGCCGGCCACGTAGATCGGCTGGCCGGGCGAGGACGGCTGGCTCACCAGCAACGGCATGGTCGGGTTGGGCAGCGCCTGCTGCAGCACGATCACCGCCGCATCGTTGAGCAGCGCGTTGGTGCTGCGCTGGTACTGCGGGTGCACGGCCCAGCGGCTGGCGGGCACGCCGACCACGGTGCCGTCCCCACGCCAGAGCCCTGCCAGCACGCGCCGGGTGCCACCCGGCAGGCAGTGCGCCGCCGTGAGGATCTTGGTGGGCGTGATCAGCGTGCCGGAGCACACCGCTGTGCCCGAGCTGGTGGACACGTTGAGCAGGATGACCGACGAGCGCTCCGGAGTCCCGCAGTTGGCGCCGTTGAGCACCTTGGGTTGCAGGCCCATGCTGCCGCACATGGACTCCGCGCTGGGCAGCGAGGCGTCGTCGCCGCCCCCGCAAGCCGCCAACAACACCGCCGCAGCGGCGGCTGCCACCGTGGCCATCACTCCCTTGCCGATCCTGTTCATGGATTCACCCTGTTGGTTGAGAAATGGGGAAGGGCCGACCCGCCGGCCCCGTCGCAGCCGCCAATGTACCGCCGGCCCAGAAGTCGGCCTGCGCATAGTGGTGCTTGAGGAAGTCGATCCACAGCCGCACCCGCAGCGCCAGGTGCTTGCGCTGAGGGAACAGCGCGTAGATGCCGTTGGGCGGCGCGGCGTACTCGTCCAGCACGGTTTCGAGCCGGCCGGCCGCGATGTCGGCCTCCACCTCCCAGGTGCTGCGCCAGGCAATGCCGTAACCGGCCAGGCACCACTCGCGCAGCACCTGCCCGTCCGAACAGTCCAGCGGCCCACCGGGGCGCAGGTGCACGATCTCGGCCTCGGCTCCTTCGGAAGCGCCTTCGCCGGGCGGCATGCGAAAGGCCCAGCCCCGGGTCTGGGACGCGTCGGACGACAGGGTCAGGCAGTCGAAGCGTGCCAGGTCGGCCGGGTGGGCGGGGCGGCCGTGCCGCCGCAGGTAGTCGGGCGTGGCCACGCACATGCGGCGGTTGTCCGCCAGCCGCACGCTCACCAGGGACGAGTCCGGCAGGTCGCCGACCCGCACCGCGCAGTCGTAGCCCTCGCCCGCGAGGTCGACCACCCGGTCGCTGAGATTGAGCGAGATCGTGACCTCGGGGTGCAGTTCGCGAAAACGCGGCACCAGCGGCGCCACGTGGCGGCGCCCGAAACCGGCAGGGGCCGTGATGCGCAAATGGCCGCTGGCCTTGACGCCGCCCGCACTGACGCTGGCCTCGGCGTTGGCCAGGTCGGTCAGCAGGCGCTGGCAGTCCTCGATGAAGGCGCTGCCTTCGTGGGTCAGCGTGATGCGGCGCGTGGTGCGCACCATGAGCTTGACGCCCAGGCGGGATTCCAGCGCATCCAGCCGCCGGCCGATGATGGCCGGCGCCACACCCTCGGCCTTCGCCGCAGCCGTCAGGCTGCCGCGGGTGGCCACCGAGACGAAGGTTTCGAGCTGCTTGAGCTTGTCCATGGGCCCGCAGATTACCCCATCAAAAGGAGGCAATCAACGGGACTTCTGGACAGATTTTTTACCTGGGTGTTACGCCGAAGTGGTCAGTTGCACTGGGCGGGCAGGTTCGGGATCACACCGCAGTTCTGGCCACCCTTGGCTGTGCAGGCGTTGTTGGCCGCCGTCTGTGCATCGAATGCGGTGCCCGCCGCGGCCACACCCCAGACCCAGCCGCCCGAGCTGCCCGAACCGGCGGCAATCGCGCCGCACTCCTCAAACTGCAGCACCACCTGGCAATCGCCGGCGTCGCACTCGTCGCGTGCCGCGTCGTTGGCGATCGACTGGGTCAGTGCCTCGGACGCAATGCCCACCCGCTTGGTCGATTCGCTGACCGCAATGGCGCCGTGATAGTCGTCGTCGCTGCCCCCGCAGGCCGCCAGCGTCACGGCGGCGATCAGGGCCGCACCCCAGGTCCACAACTTCTTCATGGGTTTCCTCCTCAGGAATGGATAAGCATGAACGCCCGATGCGCCCATCGCGAGCAGTCTAAGACAGCCAGCGCTCCGCGTCTTGATCCAAATCGCCAGTCTGCACACGAATCAGAGGAGCCACCCCTTGGGCAACCCGGCCTCGGGCGTCATGCCGTACACCGGCTCACCAGGCAGGCCCGCTTTCAGCGGTTCGCGCGCGGCGATGAGTTTGTGGATGTCCACACCCGTGGACACGCCCATGGCCTCGAACATGAACACCAGGTCTTCGGTCACCACGTTGCCGCTGGCGCCCGGCGCGTAGGGGCAGCCGCCCAGGCCGCCGAGCGAGCTGTCGAAGCTGCGCACGCCCACGTCGTACGCCGCCAGGCAGTTGGCCAGGCCCAGGCCGCGTGTGTTGTGCATGTGGGCCGCGCCGGCACGCTCGCCCAGCTCGGCGCGCTGCCGGGTGAACAGGCGCCTGACTTGTGCAGGATTCGCCATGCCGGTGGTGTCGGACAGGCCGACCTCGTCCACACCCGCATCCACGCAGGCCACGGCCAGCGCGATCACCTCGTCTTCCGGCACGGCGCCCTGCAGGGTGCAGCCGAACGCGGTGGACAGGCCCACCTCCACCGGCACGCCGGGCGCGACCTCGTTGCGCAGCGCCACCACCTCGCGCAGCTCGGCCACCATCTGCTCGCGCGTCTTGCGCACGTTGGCCAGCGAATGCGCCTCGCTGGCCGACACCGGCAGGGTGAGCTTGTGCACCCCGGCGGCCAGTGCGGCCTCGGCGCCGCGGCGGTTGGGCACCAGGGCCATCACCGTCAGACCCGGCAAGGTGACGGCGTGGCGCACCACCTCGGCCACGTCGGCCATCTGCGGCAGCAGCCTGGCGGGCACGAAAGAACCCACTTCGATTTCGCGCAGGCCGGCCGCGGCCAGCGCGTCGATCCAGCGGTACTTGTCCGCTGTCGGCATGGTGGCCTTGACGGACTGCAGGCCATCGCGCGGCCCCACCTCGCTGATGTGAACGTCGGGTGTGCTCATGCCGGCCTCACGCGACCACCGCCTGCTGGCGCAGACGTTCGATGTCGGACGCCGCGTAGCCCAGGCCGTGCAGCAGCTCGGTGGTGTGCGCGCCCATGCGCGGTGGGTCCAGCCGCACGCCGGGGCGCTGGCCGTCGAGGGTGAACGGGAACAGCGTGGTCTTGACGATCTGACCGGCGCGCTCGCCGTCGGGCAGGGTGATGTCGGCCAGGCCACCGGTGGCCAGCAGGTGCTCGTCGGCGTACAGCTCCTCCGGTTTGCGGATCGGGGCGAAGGGCAGGCCCACCTTCTCGAACAAGGCCGCCAGGTCGGCCGCGCGCCAGCCGACCAGGCGCTCGCGCAGGATGGGCAGCAGCTGCTGGCGCAGCTTCACGCGGGCGTTGTTGTCGGGGTACCGCGGGTCGGCCTTGAGGTCGGCAAAACCCAGTGCGTCGCAGAAGGTCACCCACTGCGCGTCGCTCACCGCCGCCAGGAAGATCTGCTCGCCGTCTTTCACGCTGAACACGTCGTACACCGCCCAGGCCGAGATGCGCTCAGGCATGGGCGCCGCCGGCTTGCCGGTGATGGCGTACTGCAGCATGTGCTGGCCGACCAGGAACACGTTGTTCTCGAACAGCGCGCTCTGCACCTCCTGGCCCTTGCCGGTGATGCCGCGCTGGATCAGCGCACCCAGCGCCCCGATGGCGCCGAACATGCCACCCATGATGTCGTTCACGCTGGTGCCCGCGCGCAGCGGGTCGCCGGGCCGGCCGGTCATGTAGGCCAGGCCGCCCATCATCTGCACCACTTCGTCCAGCGCGGTGCGGTGGTCGTAGGGGCCGGGCAGAAAGCCCTTGAGGCTGATGTAGATGCAGCGCGGGTTGACCTGCGAGAGGGCGGCGTAGTCCAGCCCGTACTTGACCATGGTGCCGGGCTTGAAGTTCTCGGCCACCACGTCGGCGCTGGCGGCCAGGCGGCGCGCCACCTCGGCGCCCTCGGCCTGGCGCAGGTCGATGGCGATGCTCTTCTTGTTGCGGTTGAAGAGCGGGAAGAAGCCCGCGCCCGAGCCGAGCAGGTGGCGCGTGCGGTCGCCGTCGATGGGTTCGACCTTGATGGTCTCGGCCCCCATGTCGGCCAGCACCATGCCGCAGGTGGGGCCCATGACCATGTGGGTGAATTCAACGACGCGCAGGCCGGTCAGTGGCAGCGGGCGGGTGGGGGCAGCGGCGTCCCCGGCGGTCTGGTTCATGCAAGTCTCCGTTCTGGGCGCCTGGGTGTCGGGCCCGGTGATTGGCAGTTTAGGCTTTACCAAAACAGTGCAAAGAGGTATTTTTTCGCCTTTGGTTTTCCAATATGGAAATTCTCGACCCATGCGCGACCTGGATCTCACCAATTTGCGGCTGTTCGTGGCCGTCTGCGACCACCGCAACATCGTCCGCGCCGCCGCCGAAGCCCACCTGACGGCCAGCGCGGTCAGCAAGCGCCTGGCCCAGCTGGAAGCGCAGATCGGCACGTCGCTGCTGACCCGGCGCCGCCACGGCGTCGAGCCCACGCCCGCCGGCGAGAGCCTGCGCGAACACGCGCGCGAACTGCTGCTGGGCGCCCAGCGCATCGAACGCGACATGGCAGCCTTCGCGGCCGGCGTGCGCGGCCAGGTGCGCCTGCTGGCCACCGCGTCGGTAATGGCGGCGCCACTGCCGGGCGATGTGGCCGGCTTCCTGGCCCAGCCGGGCCACGAAGGCATCCAGGTGGAGCTGGCGTCGCGGTCGGGCGCGCAGGTGGTGCAGGGCATCCGCGACGGCGTGGCCTCGCTGGGCATCTGCTGGCACAGCCCGCACGGCGCCGACCTGCGCGGCCTGGCGCACGCGCCCTACCGCAGCGACCGGCTGGGGCTGGTGGTGCCCCGGGGGCATGCGCTGGCCGGGCTGGCGCGGGTGCGGCTGGCGCAGGCGCTGGACAACCCCTTCGTCGGCCTGCCGGTGGACAGCGCGGTGCAGGCGCTGATGCTGCGCGCCGCGACCGAGCTGGGCCACACGCTGCGCTACCGCATGATCGTGACCGACTTCGAGGCCGCGCTGCGCGTGGTGGCCACCCGGCTGGCGGTCAGCGTGATGCCGGTGGCGGTGGCCCTGCCCCGGGTCGACAGTCTGGACCTGGCCGTGGTGCCGCTGGACGAGGACTGGGCCGAACGCCGCTTCGCGATCTGCTACCGGGACGAATCCGACCTGGGCCCGGCCGCCCGCCTGTTGCGGGACCACCTGGTGCGAGAGGCCGCCTCCAGTTGATTGCCCACATTTTTGTCACAGATAAATCAAATCTCAGGCAATTAATCCAGAGACAAGTATCGAATAAAGTGACGGGATGGAAAAACCCCGCGCGGTCCTGTTCGACGCCTATGGCACGCTGTTCGACGTGTACAGCGTGGGCCTGCTCGCCCAGCAGCTGTTCCCGGGCCAGGGCGCCCGGCTGGCCACCGTGTGGCGCGACAAGCAGATCGAATACACCCGGCTGGTGACCACCAGCGACCAGGGCGCGCCCCATCAGCCCCACTACCGCCCGTTCTGGGAACTGACCCTGGCCGCACTGGCCTACGCCATCAAGCTGATCGAGCCCGCCGCGCGCAGCGACTGGGCCGCCTACGAGGCCAAGGCCACGCAGCTGATGAACCAGTACCGCAGCCTCAGCGCCTTCCCCGAGAACCGCGAGGTGCTGCAGGCCCTGAAGAGCCGTGGCATCGTCACCGGCATCCTGAGCAACGGCGAGCCGCAGATGCTGGGCATCGCCGTGCGCAGCGCCGGCCTGGAAGGCCTGCTGGACCACGTGATCAGCGTGGACGGCGTGCGCAAGTACAAGACCCACCCCGACGCGTATGCGCAGGGCGAGAAGGTGACCGGCCTGACGCGCCAGCAGATCGTGTTCGTCAGCAGCAACGCCTGGGACGCGCTGGGCGCGACCTGGTTCGGCTACCGCACGCTGTGGGTGAACCGCCAGAACCAGCCCTTCGAGGAACTGGGCACCCCGCCCACGCGCACGGCCACGAACCTGCGCGAGGTCCTCGCCTTCTTCGACTGATTTCCTTTTCCTTTTGAACCGACGGAGTCCTTCCATGACGCAACGCACCAGCATCCACGGTCTGCAGGTTTCCACCGACCTGTACCAGTTCATCAACGAGCAGGTCCTGCCCGGCACCGGCGTGAGCGCCGAGAGCTTCTGGAAGGGCTTCGACGCCATCGTCACCGACCTGGCGCCCAAGAACGCCGCCCTGCTGGCCGAGCGCGACCGCCTGCAGGCCGAGCTGGACACCTGGCACAGCGCCAACCCCGGCCCGATCCTGGACATGGCCGGCTACCGCAAGTTCCTGGAAACCATCGGCTACCTCGTGCCCGAGCCCAAGAAGGTCAAGGCCACCACGAAGAACGTGGACGACGAGCTGGCCACGCAGGCCGGCCCGCAGCTGGTGGTGCCCATCCTGAACGCCCGCTACGCCCTGAACGCCGCCAACGCGCGCTGGGGCAGCCTGTACGACGCGCTGTACGGCACCGACGTGATCAGCGAAGACAAGGGCTGCGAGAAGGTCGGCAAGAAGGGCGGCTACAACCCCAAGCGCGGCGCCAAGGTCATCGAATACTGCCGCTACGTGCTCGACCGCTGCGCCCCGCTGAAGAAGGGTTCGCACGTCGGCTCCACCGGCTACAAGGTCAACAAGGACGGTGAACTGGTCGTGGGTCTGGCCGAAGGCGGCACCTCCAAGCTGGCCGACAAGAGCCAGTTCATCGGCTTCCAGGGCGAGGCCAAAGCGCCCACCGCCGTGCTGCTCAAGCACAACGGCCTGCACCTGGAGATCCAGATCAACCGCGCCACCGCCATCGGCAAGACCGACGCCGCCGGCGTGAGCGACCTGGTGGTCGAAGCCGCGCTGTCCACCATCCTGGACCTGGAAGATTCCGTGGCCGCGGTGGACGCCGAGGACAAGGTGCTGGCCTACCGCAACTGGCTGGGCATCCTGCAGGGCACGCTGACCGAGTCGTTCGAGAAGGGCGGCAAGACGATGACGCGCGGCCTGAACGCCGACCGCGAATACACCGGGGCCAACGGCAAGAAGGTCCGCCTGCACGGCCGCTCGCTCATGTTCGTGCGCAACGTGGGCCACCTGATGACCAACCCGGCCATCCTCTGGGGCGCGGAAGGCAAAGAGATTCCCGAAGGCATCATGGACGCGATGGTCACCACCGCCATCGCCATCCACGACCTGAAGAAGAGCAAGAAGGACGCGATCCGCAACTCGCGCAAGGGCTCGGTCTACATCGTCAAGCCCAAGATGCACGGCCCGCGCGAAGTGGCCTTTGCCTGCGAACTGTTCAGCCGCGTCGAGAAGGTGCTGGGCCTGGCCGACAGCACGGTCAAGCTGGGCATCATGGACGAGGAGCGCCGCACCTCCGTCAACCTCAAGGCCTGCATCGAAGCCGCCGCCAGCCGCGTCGCCTTCATCAACACCGGCTTCCTGGACCGCACCGGCGACGAGATGCACACCGCCATGTTGGCCGGCCCCATGGTGCGCAAGGGCGACATGAAGACCAGCGCCTGGATCCAGAGCTACGAGCGCAACAACGTGCTGGTGGGCCTGTCCTGCGGCCTGCGCGGCAAGGCACAGATCGGCAAGGGCATGTGGGCCATGCCCGACCTGATGAAGGCCATGCTGGAGCAGAAGATCGCCCACCCCAAGGCCGGCGCCAACACCGCCTGGGTGCCCTCGCCCACCGGCGCCACGCTGCACGCCCTGCACTACCACCAGGTGCTGGTGAGCGACGTGCAGAAGGAACTGGAAAAGGTCAAGGCCGACAAGCTGCGCGACGACCTGCTGACCGGTCTGCTGACCGTGCCGGTGAGCGCCAACCCGGTCTGGACCGAGGCCGAGAAGCAGGCCGAGCTGGACAACAACATCCAGGGCATCCTGGGTTACGTGGTGCGCTGGGTCGACCAGGGCGTGGGCTGCTCCAAGGTGCCCGACATCAACGACATCGGCCTGATGGAAGACCGCGCCACGCTGCGCATCTCCAGCCAGCACGTGGCCAACTGGCTGCACCACGGCATCGTCACCGAGCAGCAGGTGCGCGAGACCTATGAGCGCATGGCCGCCAAGGTGGACAAGCAGAACGCCGGCGACAAGCTCTACCAGCCCATGGCGGGCAACGTGGCCACCAGCAAGGCTTACCAGGCGGCCCTGGACCTGGTGTTCAAGGGCAAGGAACAGCCGAGTGGCTACACCGAGCCGCTGCTGCACGCGTGGCGTCTGAAGGTGAAGGCTGCCTGACGGTCACTGAGAGCCGAGGAGACAAAAGCGGCGCCCTTCGGGGCGCCGTTTTCTTTGGGGCCTACACCTCGGGGCGCATGGCGTGCTCCTGTCGGCATGAAATGAAGGGGTGCAGCGACTCCAAGCAAGCGCCCGTCATCGCGAAACGGCGGGCGGCTCAAAACGGTTTTGCATTCCGCGCAAGGCCCCGAGCATTGGCGCGCACTACCATCGCCGCATGGACGCTCTCGCCTTCGACGACCTCAAACTGTTCGCCCGCGTGGCCGCGCTGGGCAGCCTGTCGGCGGCAGCTCGCGAGCGCGGCGTGCCGCTGGTGCAGCAGGGCCTGCTGGTGCCGGTGCTGGCGGCTTCCGCGGGTTGATCCAGCCATGCGCCTGCCCTTCGCCCTGCTGTTCACCCTCGCCCTGCTGCCCGCTCCGGCGCTGGCCGAGCAGCCGTCGGCTCGCTGGCAGGCCCTGTGCGAGGCGCAGCTGCCGCCCACGGTGATCGAGGTGAACGCCGAACCGGCCCCCGTGCGCCACCGCAACGACCGCAGCATCGCCGACCTGATGCAGCTCCAGCGCCTGCCGCAGGAAAACGCCTTCACCCTGGGCCTGACCGAGCTGCAGCTGGGCACGCGCATCGCCTTCCGCAGCCCCACGCTGAGCCACCCGCGCGAGCGCCTGGTGTGCATGCGCCCGGCCATCACCGTCACGCTCAGCCTGGACCCGCACGTGGTGTCGGTGGCCAGCGAGTTCGAGGAAGGCAGCTGCGCGCACCGCCACATCCTGGCCCACGAGATGCGCCACGTGCAGGTCAACCAGCTCACGCTATCGGCAGCGGCCGAGCGCATGCGCGAGGGCATGCGGCAGTCCTTCGGCAACAAGATCTACTACGGCGAACCCAAGGAGCTGCAGGAGCGCCTGACCCGCCACATCCGCGAGCAGTGGCTGCCCTGGGTCGACGCGCAGATGAAGCACACGCTGCAGCGCCACCGCGAGATCGACACGCCCGAGGAGTACGCGCGCAACCGCACGGCCTGCGGCGGCGAGATCGCGCGCACGCTGGACGCCATGCGCTGAACCCGGAACCACCCATGTCCCTGAACTACCTGATCTTCGACGCCGCAGACGATGGTGAAGGCACCGGCAGCTGGGAGGCCGTCGCCAGCGTGCGCCGCGCCGACCTGCCGGCGGTGATGGCCGAGGTGGAGGCCGTGCTGGCGCGCGCACAGCGCAAAGCACCCGGACCGCGCGGTCCGCTGGACGAGGGCGGCGCCTGGGACGCCGACACCCAGGTGCACGAGGACGGCGACTGGACCGAGGTCCGGCTCACGCTGACCGGGCCCTGGGACTGGGGGGAGGCCTTGGTGGCCGGCTTCAGCGCCCCTTGAACACCGGCGGGCGCTTCTCGCAGAACGCCGTCGCACCCTCGGCCAGCGCCCGCATCATGGCCGGCGTGAAACCGTTGCGCTTGGCGGGCCGGTCGATGCCGATCAGCAGCAGCGGACCGCGCGCCAGGCAGGTGACGCGGCCTTCGGCGGGGGGGGGGACGTGTTCATCGCCGCACCGTAGGAGGACCGGTCACCCACTGCGGTCGCCTTCGTGTCGCCTTGCCCGGCGAAAAGGCGGGGATCCACCCGTCTGTTCGGACTCAAGTGCCGCTGGACTTTGGCCGATCATGAACAACCCCGAGGTCTCGCCTACCAGGCCAGGCCGTCCAACGCATTCATCAGATGCGGTGTTTCCGTCCAATGAGGTCAACGTGGTCCCAGCTTCGTCAAAATTTCTTCGCCTGTCGATCAAGGCCCGCCTGGTCCTGACGGTCGCCGTGCTGGTGGTGGTCAGCCTGATCGTCGTCAGCACCTTCAACTTCCTGAGCCTGCGCTCGACCACCCGGGCATCGGTGAACGCCTCGGCGCAAAGTCTGGCCCTGGCGCGCGCCGAGGGCATCGGCCAATGGGTCGCCAGCAAGTCGGCCGTGGTGGGTGCGCTGTTGCCCGCCACCCAGCTGGAAGACCCCATGCCGGCGCTCACCCAGGCGGTCAGGAGCGGGTTCTTCGACACCACCTACATCGGCTACCAGGAAAAAAGGGCGATCTTCTCGAGCCCGCAGAACCTGCCGCCCGACTGGGACCCGACCGGACGGCCCTGGTACCTGCAGGCGGCCAATGGCCAGGGCGTGGTGCTGACCGAACCCTATGTGGATGCAGGCAGCAAGAAACTGGTCATGACCTTCGCGGTGGCCGACCGCAACGGCAGCGACACGCGGGCGGTGGCCGCCGGCGACGTGTTCATGGACGTGGTGGCCGCGGCCGTGACCGCCATCAAACCCACGCCGTCGAGCGATGCCTTCGTGCTGTCGGCCGAAGGCAAGGTGATGGTGCACAGCAACCTGGATCTGGTGCTCAAGGAGGCGTCCAGCCTGAGCCCTGCGCTGACCCCGGCGGCCGTGGCGGCGCTGGGCGCCGACCTGACCGAGGTGGACATCGGCGGCACCGCCCGCCTGTTGACCGCGGTGCCGGTGGCGGGCACCAACTGGAAGCTGGTGATCTCGCTGCACAAGGGCGAAGCGCTGGCCTCGGTGTCGAACTTCCTGCTGCAGTCCCTGATCGGGGCTGTGGTGGTGACCGTGGCGGCCGTGCTGCTGGCGGGTGTGGTGGTCGCGCGTTCGCTCCAGCGCCTGGACCGCCTGCAGGCGGCCATGCAAGACGTGGCCTCGGGCGACGGTGACCTGACCAAGCGGCTGGACGCGAGCGGGCACGACGAGCTGGCGCGCATTGCCCAGGGCTTCAACGCCTTTGTCGACAAGATCCAGGCCACGCTGCGCGACATCCGCGCCACCAGCGACGCGGTGCACGAGGCCTCGCGAGAAATCGCCAGCGGCAACCACGACCTGTCGTCGCGCACGGAGTCGGCCGCCTCCAGCCTGCAGCAGACCTCGGCCACCATGGAGGAAATGACCTCGGCAGTCGCACAGTCGGCACAGTCGGCCCAGGAGGCCAACCAGATTGCCGGCGGCGCGGCCGCCTCGGCCGAAAAGGGTGGCGAAGTGGTGGGCCAGGTGGTGGCCAGCATGGAAGCCATCACCCACAGCTCGCGCAAGATCAACGACATCATCTCGGTGATCGATGGCATCGCCTTCCAGACCAACATCCTGGCGCTGAATGCGGCGGTGGAAGCGGCCCGCGCCGGCGAACAAGGCCGGGGATTCGCCGTGGTGGCCGGCGAGGTGCGCAACCTGGCGCAGCGCAGCGCCGAAGCGGCCAAGGAGATCAAGCAGCTGATCGGTCGCTCGGTCGAAAGCGTCGAGGCCGGCTCGGCCCTGGTGGGGCGCACCGGCGAGGTGATGCAGGAGATCGTGCAGAACGTGCGGCGCGTCTCGCAGATGATGCAGGAGATCGCCACCGCCTCGTCCCAACAGCGATTGGGCATCGAGCAGGTGGGCATGGCCATCGGCAACCTGGACCAGATGACCCAGCAGAACGCCGCGCTGGTCGAGGAAAGCGCCGCTGCGGCCAGCGGTCTGCAGGATCAGGCCGAGCGCCTGGCCCGCACCGTGGGCCAGTTCCGCATCGGCTGATCCCCCTCAGCGCACGCGCTGCACGTCCAGCGGGTTCACCGGGTTCGCCTGGTGGCCCCAGCTCTGGCGCAGGAAGCTCGCCACCGCCGCGATCTCGGCGTCCTGCAGCAGGGTGCGGAACGGCGGCATGCCGTAGGGATGCGGGTGGCCCGGCGTGGACGGCGCAAAACCGCCACCGACGATGGCCTGCAGCGCGTTGGTCGGGTCGTCCATGGTGACCACGCGGTTGCCGGCCAGCGGCGGGTACATGCCCTGGCGGCCCTCGCCCTGCTCGCCGTGGCAGTCGGCGCAGTGCTGCCGGTACAGGCGTCCGCCGGCCTCCAGCAGCGAGCCGTCGGCGCGCTTGAAGGCCGGTGGCTCGCGGCCTTGCACCGGCAGGCTCTTCAGGTAGCCCGCCATCGCATTCACATCGGCCTCGGGCAGGTATTGGGTGCCGTGGAACACCACCTCGGCCATCGGCCCGGCCACGCTCGCGCCGTCGACGCTGCCGTTCTTCAACAGCGCCGCCACGCGCTCCACCGGCCAATCCTGCACGCCCGCCTGGCGCGGGTCGAGCAGCGAGGGTGCAAACCAGCGGCCATCGGGCAGGCGCTCGCCCCCGAAGGCCTCGGTGGTCGCACCCCAGGCGTTGCGCGTGCCGTGGCAGGCGGCGCAGTGGGCGACGCCGTTGACCAGATAGGCGCCGCGGTTCCATTCGGCGCTCTGCGCGGCGTCGGGCTGGAAGCGGCCAGGCTCGAAAAACAGCGCGCGCCAGACCGCGAGCGCGGGCTGGGTGCCGTAGGGGAAGCGCAGCGCGTGCGGCGTGTTCGGCTGGCGCACCGGCGGCAGGCTGCGCAGGTGCGCCCAGAGCGCGGCCACATCCTCGTCGCTCAGGCGGGTGAAGTGGGCATAGGGAAAAGCCGGGTAGAGCAGCCGGCCGTCGCGCGAGCGGCCTTCGTGCATCGCGCGCTGGAAGGCCTGCTGCGACCAGGCGCCCAGACCGGTCTCGGCGTCGGGCGTGAGGTTGCCGGCATAGAGGTCACCAAACGGCGTGCCGATGCGGCGACCGCCCGCATAAGGCGCACCACCACGCACGGTGTGGCAGGCCATGCAGTTGCCGGCGCGCGCCAGTTCGGCGCCGCGCGCCAGCAGCGTGGGGTCGGCGGGCACGGCCTCTGTCGACGGTGGCAGCGCGGGGGCGTGCATTTCCACGCCGACCACGGCGCCCAGCAGGGCCAGGCCTGCGACGAAGACGGCGGCGATCCAGCGCAGGGGGCGGCGGCTCATTTCGCAGCTCCCGGCGCGGGCGGCGTCAGCCCGCAGCGCAGCGGCAGTGGCTCGGTGGTGGATGCGGCCGGGTGGGTGTCGGCCGGCAGCGGCTGCGCGGCGAGCCAGCTGGCCACGGCCGCCACATCGGTGGGCGAGAGACGCTGCGCCACATGGGCCATGCAGTCGGGCGCAAAGGCCTTGCGCAAACCGGTCTGCCAGGCGCCGAGCTGGCCGATCAGGTAGTCGCGCGGCAGGCCCAGCAGGCCGGGCACGGCGGGCCGCACACCGGTCATGGCCGCGCCGTGGCAGGCGGTGCAGGCCGGCAGATCACGCGCCGGGTCGCCGCGGCGCACCAGCGCCTCGCCGCGGGCCAGATCGGCGGCGCTGCCCTGCGGCGGCAGCGGTGGCGGGTAGGGCAGGTCCAGCGATGCAAAGTGCTGCGCGATCAGGCGCAGGTAGTCGTCGCTCAGGTGGTCCAGCAGGTAGCGCATGCCGTCGTTGTTGCGCCGGCCGTCGCGGAAGTTCAGCAGCTGGTGGTAGAGGTAGTCGGCCGGCTTGCCCGCGATGCGCGGGAAGAAGCCTCCCGGCGTGGCGCGGCCTTCTTTGCCGTGGCAGAGGGTGCAGGCCTGGACGCGCTGGTCCATGGAGTGGGGAACGGTGCGCGGATCGGCCGCCGCCGCGCCGCCAACGGCGAGTGCGAGCACGAACGACACAAGAATGGGAATGGGTGACAGGGGCGACACGGAAGACCTTGAACAGAGCAGTGCAAAAAGTACCACAGGGCGTGGATGACTACACTGATCAGAACCGGCCTTTTCCATGCAGACCACACCCACCTCCGACCCCACCCGCTGCCCGCTCTGCGGCGGCGACAACCGCTGCGCGATGGAGCTCGAACGCGCAACCGGCCAGCCCCAGCCGCCCTGCTGGTGCGTCGATACCGCGTTCCCGCCCGACCTGCTGGCCCGGCTGCCTCAGGAAGCCGAAGGCAAGGCCTGCATCTGTGCCGCCTGTGTGGCGCGCTTCGCCGGTGAAGGTCTCGGGCCCTGAACCCGGCACACCGCGCGCCCGCGGTGCCGGGCACCATCAGCCCAGTTTCACCGGCACGAAGATGCGGTCGCCGTCGCGCTGGATCAGCAGCGCCACCGACTTCTGGGCCTTGGCCACCGCCGCACGCACCTGGTCGATGCTGGTCACCGGCGTGCCGTTGACCGCCACCAGCAGGTCGCCGGGCTGCACACCGGCGCGGGCCGAGGCACCGGCCACGTCCTCGATCACCAGGCCGCCGTCCACGCCCGCCTCGCGCTTTTCCTGCGGCTGCAGCGGCCGCAGCGCCAGCCCCAGACGGCCCTGGCTCGCGGCCTTGTCGGCCTGGGCCACCTCGGCCTTCTTGTCGCCCGCATCGCCCAGCTGCGCGCTGAGTGTTTCTCGCTGGCCTTGGCGCGCGAGTTCGAGCGTGACCTTCTCCCCCGGGCTGGCCTGGCCGATGTAGGCCGGCAGGTCGGCCGAGGACACGATGGGCTGGCCGTTGACGCTCAGGATCACGTCGCCAGTCTTCAGCCCGGCCTGGGCCGCCGGGCCACCGGGTTCGACGCCCGAGACCAGGGCGCCCTCGGGCTTGTCGAGACCGAAGGAATCGGCGAGCGCCTGGTTCACCTCCTGCACCGTCACGCCCAGCCGCGCATGGCTGGCCTTGCCGGTGGCGACGATCTGGTCCCGCACCTTGCTGGCCACCTCGATCGGGATGGCGAAGGACAGGCCCTGATAGCCGCCCGAGCGGCTGTAGATCTGCGAGTTGATGCCCACCACCTCGCCGCGCGCGTTGAACAGCGGCCCCCCCGAGTTGCCGGGGTTGATGGCCACGTCGGTCTGGATGAAGGGCACCAGGCTGTCGTCGGGCAGCGAACGGCCCTTGGCGCTGACCACGCCGACGGTCACGCTGTTCTCAAAACCGTAGGGCGAGCCGATGGCCAGCACCCATTCGCCGGGCCGCATCGCGCGGGAGCTGCCCAGTGGCACCACGGGCAGGTTCTTCGCGTCGATGCGCAGCACCGCCACGTCGGTGCGCGGGTCGGCCCCCAGCACCTTGGCCTGGAACTCGCGCCGGTCGGTGAGCTTGACCGTGACCTCACTGGCGTCCTGCACCACGTGGGCGTTGGTCAGGATCAGGCCGTCGCTGCTGACGATGAAGCCCGAGCCCTGGCCACGCACCGGCTGTTCCGTGGCGCCACCGCGCGGCCCGGCGAAGCCCGGGAAGTTGCGGAAGAAGTCGTTGAGCGGGTCCCGCGGGTCGAGCCCGGGCACGCCGGCCCGCTCCTCGTCGGACACCTTCTTCATGCCGCTGACGCTGATGTTGACCACCGCCGCGCCGTGGCGCTCGGCGATGCTGGCGAAGTCGGCCTGGCCGGCGCTGGTGGCGGGCGCAGCCGCCACCACGGCAGCCGGCGCGGGGGCGGCGGCACTGGCCTGCGAACCGTGCAGCCAGGTGGCGCCGGCACCGCCGATCGCACCGGCGGCCGCCAGGGCCAGCACCAGACGGGTGGGGGTGAGGGAGTTGAGTTGCATGATCGCTCCTGTGAAGAAAATGGGACTGACCAGCAATGTGGGCGCCTTCACTTAGACGGGGCTTAATCGGGCGGCAGTGGCACACTGGCCGCATGAGATCGCGCCCGCTGCACGGCCTGCACTGGTCGGCCCGCTTCAGCGCCCTGGAACGCCAGGCGCTGGCGCTGCTGCCCGGGGTGCTGACCGGTCTGGCGGTGGCGCGGCTGGTGGCGGCGCCGGCCGGTACCGCCCTGCTCTGTGGCTGGGTCGCGTACTGCTGCACCTACCTGGGGCTGATGGCCCACCTGGCCCACCGCCTCAACGCCGCCGACACGCGGCGCCGCGCCCAGTGGGAAGACCCGGGCGCGGCCATGCTGTTCGTGCTGGTCACGCTGGCGGGGCTGGCCTGTCTGGTGGCCGTGGCCATCGCCGCCGACGCCGGCGCCCACCTGCGCGGCGCGCCACGCATGGCCCACCTGGCGCTGATGGTGCTGTCGCTGATGGGCGCCTGGCTGCTGATCCAGAGCGTGTTCGCGCTGCACTACGCGCGGCGCTACTACCGGCCGGACGGGCATGACCGCCCGCATGTGGGCGGCCTCGCGTTTCCGGGCGGTGAGGCGCCCGACTACCTGGACTTCTTCTACTTCAGCGCGGTGATCGGCATGACCTCGCAGGTCTCGGACGTCGCCATCACCGAGCGCTCGCTGCGCCGGCTGGCCACGGGGCACGGCCTGCTGTCGTTCGCCTTCAACCTCACCGTGCTGGCGCTGGCGGTGAACGTGCTGGCCAGCGCGCTGGCCTGATCAGGCCGCAGGCAGCTCCAGCCGCACGCGCAGGCCGCCCAGCGTGGGTGAGGCGTCCAGCCGCAGCGCGCCGCCGTGCATCTGCGCCACCGACTGCGCGATGGCCAGCCCCAGGCCGCTGCCGGTGGAAGGCGCGTCGGGCAGCCGGTAGAAGCGGTCGAGCACGCGCGTGCGCTCGGCCTCGGGAATGCCCGGGCCGCTGTCCTCCACCACCAGCGCCACCCTGCCCGCTGCTTCGCCGGCCAGCACACCGACCTCGATGCGGCCACCGGCCGGCGCGTACTTGATGGCGTTTTCGATCAGGTTGCGCAGCAGCAGGCGCAGCGCGTCGGCATGGCCCGTCACCATCGCCGTCTCCAGGCCCGACAGCCCCAGCGCCTGCGAGCGGGCCTGGGCATCGGCCACCGCCTCGCCGATCACCGACCTCGCCAGCGCCGCCAGGTCCAGCGGCGCGGCCGGGGCGCCCTCGGCCTGCCGCGCCTGCTGGCGCGCCAGCTCCATCAGCTGGCCGACCAGCCGTGTGGCGCGGTCGATGCCGGCGTCCAGCCGCTGCAATGCGCGCTCGCGGGTCTCGACGCCCTCGGCCCGGCGCAGGCCCTGCACCTGCAGCTTGAGCGCCGCCAGCGGCGAGCGCAGCTCGTGGGCCGCGTCGGCCACGAAGCGCTGCTGCACCTCGAAGGCCTGGCCCAGGCGCTGCAGCAGGCCGTTGAATTCCTGCACCAGCGGGCGGATCTCGTCGGGCAGGTCCTGCCCGGCCAGCGGCGCCAGGTCGTCGGCGCTGCGCGCAGCCACCTGCTCGCGCACCCGCGCCACCGGGGCCAGGGTGCGGCGCACCAGCCAGCCCACCGCCAGCATCAGCACCGGCGCCAGCCACAGCACCGGCGCGGCCGTGCGCAGCGCCAGATCGCCGGCCATGCGCTGGCGCACCGCCATGTCCTGCGCCACCTGGATCACCAGGCCACCGGTGATGACCGAATAGACGCGGTAGGTGGTGCCATGCGCCACCACGTCGGCAAAGCCCAGCACCGCGCGTGCGGGCAGTTCGGGCCGGTCGGCCGAGCGCAGCAGCAGCGAGCCGTCGACCGACCAGATCTGCAGCACGAAGTCGAAGTCCTGCTGCGACGGCGGCACCGGCAGCACGCCGGTGGCCAGGCCCTCGGGCAGGCCGGCGCGCAGGGTCTGGGCGGTCTGGCGCATCTGGTAGTCGAACAGGGCGTCGGCCTCGGCCCGCGCCGCGCGCCAGGCCAGGGCGGCCTGCAGCAGCGCGGTGGCCAGGATGGCCAGCAGCACGAACACCAGCAGGCGGGCGCGCAGGGAGGTGGGCCAGCGCAGCGTCATGCCCTGGGCACCAGGTAGCCGACGCCGCGCACGTTCTGGATCAGGTCGGCGCCCAGCTTCTTGCGCAGGCCGTGGATGTAGACCTCGACCGCGTTGGAGCTGATCTCGTGCTTCCAGTCGTAGAGCTTTTCTTCCAGCTGCGCGCGCGAGAGCACCATCCCGGGCCGCGCCAGCAGCGGCTCCAGCACCGCCCACTCGCGCCCCGAGAGCACCACCGGTTCGCCATTCACCGTGACCTCGCGCGTGGCGGGGTTGATGCACACGCCCTGGTGTTCGTAGACCGGCTCCGCCCGGCCCGAGGCGCGGCGCAGCAGGGCGCGGATGCGCGCCAGCAGCTCGTCCATCTCATAGGGTTTGACCACGTAGTCGTCGGCCCCGGCGTCCAGGCCTTCGACGCGCTGGGCCAGGGCGTCGCGGGCGGTGGCGATCAGCACCGGCACGCGGGAACGGCGTGCGCGCAGCCGGCGCAGCACCGACAGGCCGTCCTGCCGCGGCAGGCCGAGGTCGAGCAGCACCAGGTCGTAGTCCTGGGTGCGCAGAGCCGTGTCGGCGGCGTCGCCGTCGCGCACCCAGTCCACGGCGTACTGCTCGGCGCGCAACAGGTCGAGCACCGATTCGCCGATCATCGAGTCGTCTTCCACCAGCAAGAGGCGCATTGCAGACCGCGCCGGCCTGAGTGCCGCGCGCGGGTGCCGGCAATGTTACGCGGCATGCATGCGCGGCATGTCCCCGGCGACGCCGGGCACCGGCAAACCCGATAAGCTGCCGCCTGGACCCGCCCGCATGAACACACCACCCGACCCTCATTCCATCGCCGCCCTGCGCGAACGCCACGGGCCGCGCTACCGCTGGCTGTTGCTGCTCTCGGTGATGGTCGGCACCATGGCCTCGGTCATGTCCTCGACCATCGTCAACGTGGCCATCCCCGACATGAGCCACCACTTCGCACTCGGCCAGGAGCGCGCGCAGTGGGCCTCCTCGGGCTTCATGGCGGCGATGACGGTGTCCATGCTCACCACGCCCTGGCTGCTGACGCGCTACGGCTACCGCCGCACCTACACCGGCTGCATGTGGCTGCTGCTGGTCGGCGGCCTGGTGGGCGGCTTCGCACAGCACTACCCGCTGGTGCTGGCCGCGCGCGTGGCCGAAGGGCTGGCCGCGGGCGTGGTGCAGCCGATCCCGGCCATCATCATCCTGCGCGCCTTCGACTCCCAGGAACAGGGCCGCGCCAGCGGCATTTTCGGCATGGGCGTGGTGCTGGCGCCGGCGCTGGGCCCGTCCATCGGTGGCCTGCTGGTCGACGCCTTCGGCTGGCGCTCCATCTTCTTCCTGGTGGTGCCGTTCTGCCTGGCCTCGCTGTGGATGGCACGGCGCTTCGTGCCGACCACCGCCCCCGGCGGTGCCGCCCCCAATCCGCAGGGCGCCGCGCTGGACTGGCGCGGCCTGCTGCTGGCCACGGCCGGCACGCTGTGCCTGCTCAACGGCCTGGTGGAGCTCAAGGGCGGCACGCCGCTCGCGGCGGCCGGGCTGCTGGGCGGGGCCGCGCTGGCGCTGCTGGTCTTCGTGGCGCTGCAGCGGCGCATGCTGCTGGCGCGCGCCCGCCACCCCCACGAGGGCACGGACCCGCTGCTGAACCTCTCGCTGTTCCGCGACCGGCGCTTCGCAATGGGCAGCATCGTGGCCTTCATCTACGGCGTCGCGCTGTTCGGCTCGACCTACCTGCTGCCGGTCTACATGCAGATGGGCCTGGGCCTGTCGGCGTCGTTCGTCGGCACCATCCTGCTGCCCGCCGGCCTGGTGCTGGCCGTGACCATCGCCGTCGTGGGCCGGATCTCGGACCGCCAGCCGGCCCACCGCCTGGTGAGCATCGGCCTGCTGTTGCTGGCCTGCTCGTTCGCGCTGATGCCCACCATCGACACCGACCACCGCGCCCAGACCCTCACCCTGTTGGTGGCCTGGGCCATCCTGGGCCGGCTCGGTCTTGGCTTCATCCTGCCCTCGCTGAACGTCGGGGCGATGCGCGGTCTGGCACGTGCACAGATCCCGCAGGGCGCCAGCGCCATCAACTTCCTGCGCATGCTGGGCGGCGCGGCGGGGGTGAGCCTGTGCGGCATCGTGCTGGAGTGGCGAACCGCGGCGCACGGTCTCAAGCTGGTCCCGGGCAACACCGCGCCCGGCCACCTCGCGCCGTTCAACGAGACGTTTTTCATGGTTGCAGCCATTTGTGCGCTGGCCATCGGGGCCGCCGTGAAAATGCGTGCAAAAACCGGGAAGGCTGCCGGACAATAGCCGGATGTGCCAGCTGCTCGCCCTCAACTGCGCCACCCCGACCGACGCATCCTTCAGCTTTACCGGCTTCTGCCGGCGCGGTGGTGCCACCGACCACCACGCGGATGGCTGGGGCATCGCCTTCTTCGAGGGCCGGGGCCTGCGGCTGTTCATCGACCACGAGAGCGCGGCCAACTCGCGCATGGCCGAGTTCCTGCGCAGCTACCCGCTCAAGAGCAGGAACATCGTCGCCCACGTGCGCAAGGCCACCATCGGCGAGGTGAGCCTGGAGAACGCCCATCCCTTCACGCGCGAGCTCTGGGGCCGGCACTGGGTGTTCGCCCACAACGGCGACCTCAAGGACTATTTCCCCAAGCTGCACAGCGCGTTCCGCCCGGTCGGCACCACCGACAGCGAGCGCGCCTTCTGCTGGCTGATGCAGGAGCTGGCCAAGTCGCACGCCAGCCTGCCCAGCGTCGAGGAGCTGACGCACACCCTGCGCGAACTGATCCCGCAGGTCACCCGCTTCGGCACCTTCAACTTCCTGCTGTCCAACGGCGAGGCGATGTGGGCGCACTGCAGCACGAAACTGCACTATCTGGTGCGCCAGTACCCGTTCTCCAAGGCCACGCTGATGGACCACGACTGGACGGTCAACTTCGCCGAGGTCAACCAGCCCGGCGACCGCGCGGCCGTGATCGTCACCACACCGCTGACCAGCGACGAGCAATGGACCGCGTTCGGGTCCGGGGAACTCAAGGTGTTCGTTGACGGCCTGCCTCAGGGCGGCGGGTCGCTCACAGTATCTTGAACAGCTTCTCGCGCAGTTCAGGCAGCCTGCGGGCACCGGCGCTGTGCCCCGCCATGCTGGTTTCCCAGTCACGGTAAACCTTGCGCAGGCCTTCCGAACCCTGCGCCTGGAAGATGTTGGTGACCAGGGTGACGCGCATGTTCTGCCCGATGATGGCGTTGATCGAATTGATCATGAAGTTGCGCGCCATCTCGTTGTCCTGGGCGCTGCGGCTGTCCGCCGGCGGAAGCCCCGCCAGGTCTGCCCCGGTGTCGTCCGGCTCGCCTGCGGTGTGAGCCGCCGCCATCCGCTCGTGGGACGCGGCCGCCCTGGACGTTGTTGCGGCGGGGGCCTGACCGACGGCTTCAATGCAACCCAGCTGCAGAAGCTGCTCCAGCACCTCTGCGATGTCGCCCTTGCCCACGAGGAAGACCGACAGCTCGTCGGCGGTGCGTTTGCCATCCACCAGCACCAGGGCGCGGCGCACGATCGGTGAAAGTCCCAGGTCGCGCGTCTGGATCTGCTGCTGGCCCAAGGCGGTCTTGGCAAAAATGGTGCGCTTCGTATCGATGTTCTCGGGCATGGTGTGCTGTTCGGATGCTTACTCTCCCCTGGCCCGCGTATTTGTAATGCAGCACCCACACCCTCGCAAGCCAAGCAAGACCGGGTTAACCCTTGTGTGCGTACTTTCTACCGATCGAATTTGTCACGATCGGCCGACTTCGGGACCAAGGGTTCTTGATGCATGACCGACGGCGGCCGGCATGCATTTGGCGCTAGCGATTTGGGTGCAAGGGCTCAGCGGCCCAGCGCATCGAGCAAGGCGTCAGCGAACATGGCCGGCACATCGAAGCCGGTCTGGTCGTGAATCTCCTGGAAGCAGGTCGGGCTGGTGACGTTGATCTCGGTGACCTTGTTGCCGATCATGTCCAGCCCCACCAGCAGCAGGCCGCGCGCCGCCAGCACCGGCGCGATGGCCTCGGCCACGGCGCGGTTCTCGTCGGACAGCGGCTGGGCCACGCCCTTGCCACCCGCCGCCAGGTTGCCGCGCACCTCGTTGCCCTGCGGGATGCGCGCCAGCACATAGGGCGCCACCTTCCCGCCAATCAGCAGCAGGCGCTTGTCGCCGAGGACGATCTCGGGCAGGTAGCGCTGCACCATCACGCTGGTGGCGCCGCCCTGGTTGAGCGTCTCGATGATGGAGCCGAGGTTCATGCCGTCGGCGCCGACGCGGAAGATGCCCATGCCGCCCATGCCGTCCAGCGGCTTGAGGATGATGTCCCGGTGTTCGGCGTGGAAGGCGCGGATGGCCTCGGGCGAGCGCGTCACCAGCGTGGGCGGCGCGAACTCGGCAAACTCCATCAGCGCCAGTTTTTCCGGGTGCTCGCGCAGAGCGGAGGGCCGGTTGAACACGCGCGCGCCTTCGCGCTGCGCCTGCTCCAGCAGGTGGGTGCAGTAGAAGAACTCGCTGTCGAACGGCGGGTCCTTGCGCATGACCACGGCGTCGAAGTCTTTCAGCGATTCGACTGCCTCGCCGGTGACTGCGAACCAGTCGTGCGCGTCGCCGGTCAGGCGGATGCGGCGCACCGTGGCGTTGACGGTGCCACCGCTGCGCCAGCCCATGTGGCGTGGCTCGGTGGCGGCGATGGCGTGGCCGCGTTGCTGCAGCTCGCGCATCATGGAAAAAGTGGTGTCCTTGTAGGTCTTGAAGGACTCCAGCGGGTCGGCAACGAAGAGGATGTTCATGGTGTGTGCTTTCGGGCTCCGTACTGTTGCACAAACAGCGCCAGCGCGCCGGCGACCACGCCCCAAAACGCCGAGCCGATGCCGGCAATCACCACGCCGCTGAGCGTGACCAGGAAGGTGATGAGCGCGGCTTCGCGGTGGGCGTCGTCCTTGAGCGCGGCGTGCAGGCCGCCGCCGATGCTGCCCAGCAGCGCCAGTCCGGCGATCGCCAGCACCAGTTCCTTGGGGAAGGCCAGCAGCAGACCGGTGACCGCCGCGCCCACCAGGCCGATGGCGATGTAGATCAGCCCGCAGGCCACGGCCGCGGTGTAGCGCTTGTCCTTGTCGGCGTGCGCCTCCTCGCCCATGCAGATGGCGGCGGTGATGGCGCTGAGGTTGAGCGCGTAGCCGCCGAAGGGCGCCAGCACCAGGGTGGCGACGCCGGTCATGGTGATGATCCTGGAGATCGGCATGTGGTAGCCCGCGGCGCGGATCGCGGCCACGCCCGGCAGGTTCTGCGAGGCCATGGTCACGATGAACAGCGGCAGCGCCAGGCTGACGAAGGCACCGAAGGTGAACTCGGGCGCGGTGAACACCGGCACCGCCCACTGCAGCGTGAGCGCACCGGCGTTGAACTGCCCGTTGGCCACCACGGTCACCACTGCCACCAGCAGCGTCAGCGGCACGGCGTAGCGCGGCAGGAAGCGCCGCCCCAGAAGGTAGGCCAGCAGCATCAGCACCACCAGCGGCAGCGCGGTCTGCGCCGCGGCGAAGGCCTGCAGGCCGAAGCGCGCCAGCACGCCTGCCAGCAGCGCCGACGCAATCGCCATGGGAATGCGGTTCATCACCCGCTGGAACAGGCCGGTCGCGCCCGAGAGGATGATGAGCACCGCGCAGGCCATGAAGGCGCCCACCGCCTGCGCCATCGTGAAGCCGCCGGCCAGGCCGGCCGTGGCCAGCACCGCGGCACCCGGCGTGCTCCAGGCCACCATGACGGGCTTCTTCAGGATCAGCGAGGGGATGGCCGAACACAGGCCCATGCCCAGGCCCAGCGCCCACATCCACGAGGTGATGAGCTCGGGCGTGGCGCCGAAGGCCTGCGCGGCCTGGAAGACGATGGCGACCGAGCTGGTGAAGCCCACCAGCACCGCCACGAAGCCGGCCGTGGCGGCCGAGAGGTTCAGGTCACGGAAAAAAGACATCCGGCGATTGTGCCGGGCGTCAGATCTCCAGCTTGGAGCCCAGTTCAATGACGGCGTTGGCCGGCAGGTTCAGGAACTCGGCCGCCGCACCCGCGTTGTGGTGCATCTGCGCGAACAGCTTCTCGCGCCACAGCGCCATGCCCTCGCCCAGCGTGGGCACCACCAGGTCGCGCGAGAGGAAGTAGCTGGTCAGCATCGGCTCCAGGTCGCAGCCGCGACCGCGCATCAGTTCCAGCGCCTTGGGCACGTCCGGGTCGTTCTTGAAGCCGTAGTGGATGACGACTTGCCAGCAGTCGCGTCCCAGCGGCTCCACTTCCAGCCGCTTGTCCAGGCCGATCCAGGGGCGTTCGTGGCTGCGCACGGTGACGAACAGGTTCTGCGCGTGCAGCACCTTGTTGTGCTTGAGGTTGTGCAGCAGCGCGTTGGGCACGGTGCCTGTGTCCGCGGTCAGGAACACCGCCGTGCCGGCCACCCGCGTGGGCGGGTCCATGAACACGGCTTCGAGGAAGCTGTCCAGCTCGATCGCCTCGGCCTGCTGCGCCTTGGCCATCAGGGCCCGACCCTGCTTCCAGGTCATCATCAGCGTGAACACCACGCCACCGATCAGCAGCGGGAACCAGCCGCCCGCAAACAGCTTGAGCAGGTTGGAGCTGAAGAAGGCCAGGTCGACGATGAAGAACCAGCCGGTGGCGGCCACGCACAGGGCCAGCGGGTACTTCCAGCCGTAGCGGATGACAAAGAAGGTCAGCACCGTGGTGATGAGCATGTCCAGCGTGACGGCGATGCCGTAGGCCGCCGCCAGGTTGGACGAGGACTTGAACATCACCACGGCCAGCACGATGGCGGTGAACAGGCCCCAGTTGACGAAGGGGATGTAGATCTGCCCGGTGTCGCTGACGCTGGTGTGGCGGATGTTCAGGCGCGGCAGGTAGCCCAGCTGGATGGCCTGCTTGGTCACGCTGAAGGCGCCGGAGATCAGCGCCTGCGAGGCGATCACCGTGGCCATGGTGGCCAGGCCCACCAGGGGCAGCAGGGCCCAGTCGGGCGCCATGTTGAAGAAGGGGTTCTTCACCGCCTCCGGGTCTTCCAGCAGCAGCGCGCCCTGGCCGAAGTAGTTGATGGTGAGGCAGGGCATGACGATGGAAAACCAGGCCAGGCGGATCGGCTTCTTGCCGAAATGGCCCATGTCGGCGTACAGCGCCTCGCCACCGGTGACGCACAGCACCACCGCGCCCAGGATGATGAAAGTCGTGCCCGGCTGCTCCCACATGAAGCGCAGCGCATGGTGCGGGCTGAGCGCCCCCAGGATCTCGGGGTGGCCGACGATGTGTGGGACCGCCAGCAGGGCGATGGACAGGAACCACAGCACGGTGATCGGTCCGAAGAACCGGCCGATGCCACCCGTGCCGCGCTTTTGCACGAAGAACAGCGCGAACAGCACCAGCAGCGTGATGGGCACCACGTATTTCCTGAAGTGGGGCGACACCACCTCCAGACCCTCCACCGCGGACAGCACCGAGATGGCCGGTGTGATGACGCCGTCGCCGTAGAACAGCGAGGTGCCGAAGATGCCGATGGCCAGCAGCCACTTGCGCAGTTCGGGCTTGTCTTTCACCGCCTGCGAGGCCAGCGCCAGCATCGCGATCAGGCCGCCTTCGCCGCCGTTGTCAGCGCGCAGCACGAGGGTGACGTACTTGAGGGAGACGATGACCGTCAGCGTCCAGAAGACGATGGAGAGCACGCCGTAGACGTTGGCGTGAGTGAAGGGCACATGGCCCGACCCGAAAATTTCCTTGATGGCGTACAGCACCGAGGTGCCGATATCGCCGTAGACCACACCGATGGCGCCCAGGGTGAGCGCAGCAAGCGACGACTTGTTCGAGGACACAAAACCGTCCGGCCCGGGGCGGGCCAGACCCGTTGTCTGGAAGACCGCGATTCTGCGCCCGCGCCCACCTGGCTGTCAGCCGGGAGATGGCCTCAAACGGACGGCCGGGCGCCGGATGTTGCGGCGCAACAACCGTCCGGCGTCAGTCGTAGGTTTCGGCCTCGGGGTCGGTGGCTTCGAGTTCGTAGGCGGCCGACAGCATGGCCAGCCGGCCGATCACCCCGTACATGTAGAAGCGGTTGGGCACGCTGGCCCCGGGTTTGGCACCCGGCTGCGGCAGCTGGGCGCTCTGCTCGAAGGCCAGGGGCACGAAGCTCGCGCCCGGGGCCGACAGGCTCTCGTCGGTGCTGCGGTCGGCGTGCACGCGGTAGAAGCCCCCCACCACGTAGCGGTCCATCATGTAGACCACCGGCTCGGCCACGGCGGCGTTGATGCGCTCGTTGGTGAGCACGCCTTCCTGGATGATCACTTCGCCGATCGCGTGCCCCGCAGTGGCCTTGGCGCGCGCCTGGAACCAGGCATCGTCCAGCTCCTTGGCGTCGCGCACCGTCAGCTGGCCCAGCGCCGCATGGCTGTTGTCGGCCTTGATGACGACAAAGGGCTTCTCGTTGATGCCGTATTCCTTGTACTTGCGCCGCACGCGCGCCAGCAGCGCGTCGGTGTTGCTGCGCAGGCACTCCAGTCCGCTCTGCTCGGCGAAGTTCACCGCGCCGCACTGGTTGAACATGGGCGTGATCAGCCAGGGGTCCATGCCCAGCAGTTTGCCGAAACGCTTGGCCACCTCTTCATAGGCCTTGAAGTGGTTGCTCTTGCGGCGGATGCCCCAGCCGGCGTGCAGCGGCGGCAGCAGGTACTGCTCGTGCAGGTCTTCCAGGATGCCCGGCGCACCGGCGGCCAGGTCGTTGTTGAGCAGGATGGTGCAGGGGTCGAAGTGCTTGAGGCCCAGGCGGCGCTTGCTGCGGATCAGCGGTTCGAGCGTGACCGACTCGCCGCCGGGCAGGTCGAAGGTGGTCGGTGCCTTGATGTCGTTGGACAGCGAGCCCAGGCGCACGTTCAGGCCGGCCTGGTAGAAGATGCGCTGCAGCTGCGCCAGGTTGGCCAGGTAGAAGGAGTCGGTGCGGTTTTCCGGCACCAGCAGCAGGTTCTTGGCCTCGGGGCAGATCTTCTCGATCGCCGCCATCGCCGCCTGCACCGCCAGCGGCATCATCTCGGGCGTCAGGTGGTTCCAGGCGCCGGGGTAGAGGTTGGTGTCGACCGGTGCCAGCTTGAAGCCGGCGTTGCGCACGTCCACCGAGGTGTAGAACGGCGGGGTGTGCTCCATCCATTCCAGACGGAACCAGCGCTCGATCACCGGCGTGGACTCGAGGATCCGCTGCTCCAGCTCGTTGATCGGACCGGTCAATGCCGTGACGAGGTGCGGAACCATGGGACAACCTTTGCGCGAAGAATAAGACGACCGCCCCATTGTAGGGACCGGCCAAGACAGCCAAAGGTCGGAAATGGGGGCGGCGGCCCGGCTTGCAAGCCCCGCTCAGGTGCGGATTTCACCTTCGCCCAGCACCACGTACTTCAGCGAGGTCAGGCCTTCGACACCGACCGGGCCGCGGGCGTGGAACTTGTCGGTGCTGATACCGATTTCGGCGCCCAGCCCGTACTCGAAGCCGTCTGCGAAGCGGGTGCTCGCATTCACCATGACACTTGCCGAATCGACCTCGCGCAGAAAGCGCTGGGCGTGCACGTGGTCGGTGGTGAGGATGGCGTCGGTGTGGTGGCTGGAATAGCGGTTGATGTGGGCGATGGCCTCGTCCACGCCGTCCACCAGCTTCACGCTGACGACGGGCGCGAGGTATTCCTCGCTCCAGTCCTGTTCGCTGGCGGTCGTCACATGGGCACCGGGCACGGCGGCCAGGATGGCCTGGGCCTCGGGGCAGCCGCGCATCTCCACACCCTTGGCGGCGTAGACGGCGCCGATCTTTGGCAGGAACTCAGCCGCCACGCCGCGCGCCACCAGCAGGCTTTCGGTGGCGTTGCAGGGGCTGTACTTCTGGGTCTTGGCGTTGTCGGCCACCTTCACCGCCATGGCGATGTCGCAGGGGTCGTCCACGTAGGTGTGGCAGTTGCCGTCCAGGTGCTTGATGACCGGCACCTTGGCCTCGGCGCTGATGCGCTCGATCAGGCCCTTGCCACCGCGCGGGATGATCACGTCCACGTACTGCGGCATGGCGATCAGCTGGCCCACGGCGGCGCGGTCGGTGGTGGGCACCAGCTGCACCGCGTCGGCCGGCAGACCCGCGGCCACCAGGGCCTGCTGCACCAGCGCGGCGAGCGCCCGGTTGGAATCGATGGCCTCGGAACCGCCGCGCAGGATGCAGGCGTTGCCACTCTTGATGCTCAGGCTGGCGGCCTCGATGGTCACGTTCGGGCGGCTCTCGTAGATCATGCCGAACACGCCGATGGGCACCCGCATCTGGCCCACGCGGATGCCGCTGGGCATCTGCTTCATGCCCGAGATCTCGCCGATGATGTCCGGCATGGCCGCCAGCTGCTCACAGCCCTCGGCGCAGGTCTCCAGCACCTTGGGCGTCAGCTTGAGCCGGTCCACCATGGGCTCGGCCAGACCGGCGGCGCGGGCCCGCTCCAGGTCTTTCGCGTTCTCCACCTGCAGCGGGGCGACGTTCTCGCGCAGCAGGCGCGCCAGCTCGCGCAGCACCTTGATCTTGGTCGCGGCACCGGCCTTGGCCATCAGCGCCGAAGCGGCCTTGGCCTGGCTACCCAGGGTGTTCATCAGTTCGGAAGTGGAAATCGCGTTCATCACGCGATTTTCGCAGAGTGCCTACTTCAGCGCACAGGCATTGGCCACCCTCAGTGCCATGCGGTGCAAGGCGTCCCACGGATCGGCCGGCCAGTCGGGCTGCTTGAGCCCCTTGACGATACCGTCCACCGTGTGCGCGTCCTGCAGCCACTGCGCCAGCTGTGCGGGCCGGATCAACGGCAGCGCGCGCTCCATCAGCTTTTCCTTGACACCCCAGACCCGGTTCTCGCGCAGTGCCATGGGCAGCGGCCGGCCGGCGTCCATCGCGGCGCGCACCCGGTGCAGCGTGCGGATGTCCTCGGACAGCGCGAAGTGCACCAGCACCGCAGCCTCCCCCTCGGCCTGCAGGCCATCGAGCATGCGCTGCACCCGCAGCACCTGGCCGCCCAGCACCGCCTCGGCCAGCTTGAACGGCGTGTAGCGGGCCACGTTCAGCACCGCGTTCTCGATCTGCTCGAAGCTCAGTTCGCCAGCCGGATACAGCAGACCCAGCTTCTGGATTTCCTGGTGCGCCGCCAGCAGGTTGCCCTCGACCCGGTCGGCAAAAAACTGCAGCGTGCGCTGCCCTGCTTCTCCGGCCGACACCCGCTGCCCCTGGGCCTGAAGGCGCTGGGCGATCCAGGCGGGCAGCGCCTGCCGCTCGACCGGGTCCACCCGGACGGTGACCCCAAAACTGTCCAGAGCGCCAAACCAGGCGCCCTTCTGCGTGGCCATGTCCAGCCGCGGCAGCAGCACCAGCGTGAGGGTCGAGTCGTTGTCCCGCGCGGCCTCGGCCACTTGCTGCAGCACCTGCGAGCCGTCCTTGCCCGGTTTGCCCGACGGGATCTGGATCTCGATCAGTTGCCGATCGGCAAACAGGCTCATCGAACCGCCGCTGGCCAGCACCTCGCTCCAGTCGTAGTGGGCACCGGCCACGGTGTGCACGGTGCGCTCGGTGTAGCCTTGGGCGCGCGCGGTGGCACGGATCGCATCCGCCGCCTCCTGGATCAGCAGCGGCTCATCACCGTGCAGCGTGTAGAGGGAGCGCAGTCCCTTTTGCAGGTGCCCGGCCAGCTGCGGGGCGGCAAGCTGCATGGGATCAGAGGGTCTTCACAGCGGCGAGCCGGCGCAGCACCTGCTGCACGATGTCGCCGTCCATGTCGCGGAACATCAGGTTCTCTTCGGCGGCCTTGGCCAGGGCCGCCGTTTCGCTGAAGCTGATGTCGCGCTCCAGCAGCAGCTCGGTGTCTTCGATCAGGATCTTTCCCGCCGGGGTCACCAGCCGGAAACGGAACCGGGCGCGCAGGGTCAGTTCCCGCACCTGGCCGGTGTCGGTCTGGCCGGACACCACGCGCTCATGGCGGTCCAGTGTGACGATGAGCACCACCTGCGGCGGCACCGCGGCCTGCGCGGGATCCACCGGCGCCCGGGCGCCAGCCGACGAATTGACCACGCGCAGCCCCGACGACACCAGCGCCTGCTGCAGCGACCGGGACACCGAGGTGTTTTCAAAGCCCGCCACCTGCACCGACTCGAACGCGAACTTGGGCGCCTGGCGCAGCGCAAAACCGCAGCCCGTCAGACCGGCCAGAAGACCTGCCGAACCGGCCGCTGCCAGACCCCGCAGGGCGGCCCGACGGGCCGGTGATTTCAGGACAGCAGGGGCCATGGCTTGGGTTCTCGCTCGGTTGAAAGGGGACATGCGACGGGAATCGAAGTTTTATACCACCACGTTCACCAGACGGCCGGGCACCACCACGACCTTCTTGGGCGCAGCGCCGTTGGCGGCTTTCTGGAACGCCTCGCTGGCCAGCGCAGCGGCCTCGATGGCGGCCTTGTCGGCGCCGGCCAGCACGGTCACGCTGCCACGGAGCTTGCCGTTGACCTGGAGGACCAGCTCGATCTCGTCGCGCTGCAGGGCCGAATCATCAGCCTTGGGCCAGGGCGCATCCAGCAGGTCGCCCGACACGGCGGCATAGCCCAGCCCGCTCCAGAGCGTGTGGGCGATGTGCGGGGTGGCGGGATACAGCGCGCGCAGCAGGATGCCGAAGCCCTCTGCCAGCGCGGCGTTGTCGCCCTCGCCGCCATCGCCCTTGAAGTCTTCCAGCGCGTTGAGCATCTTCATCGCACCCGAGACCACGGTGTTGTACTGCATGCGCTGGTAGTCGTAGTCCACCTGCTTGAGCACGGTGTGGATCTCCAGACGCAGCGCCTTGGCCGCCTTGGACAGGCTCTGGCCCGACACGCCGGCCGCCAGCGCACCCAGGCCGCCCACGGCACTGAGCTTGTGGCCGAACCCCCAGACGCGGCGCAGGAAACGGTAGCTGCCCTCCACGGCCGCGTCGTTCCACTCCAGTGTGGCCTCGGGCGGCGCGGTGAACATGGTGTACAGGCGCGCGGTGTCGGCGCCGTACTTCTCGATCAGGTCCTGCGGGTCGACGCCGTTGTTCTTGGACTTGGACATGGTGCCCACGCCCTCGTAGTCGATGGCCGTGCCCACCGGCAGGTCACCCACCGCGTTCTTCAGCTTCGCGCCGACGATCTTGCCGCCTTCGTCGAGCACATGCTCCACGTCGTGGGGCCAGAAATACTCCTTGCCGCCCTTGTCGGTGCGGCGCGAGTAGATGTGGTTGAGCACCATGCCCTGCGTCAACAGCTTGGTGAAAGGCTCATCCACCTTCACCAGGCCCAGGTCGCGCATCACCTTGGTCCAGAAGCGTGCGTACAGCAGGTGCAGGATGGCGTGTTCGATGCCGCCGATGTACTGGTCCATCGGCATCCAGTAGTCGGCGCCGCCCGCGACCATCTTTTCAGAATTGGTCGGGTCGCAATAGCGCATGAAGTACCAGGACGAATCCACGAAGGTGTCCATGGTGTCGGTCTCGCGCCGCGCGGGTTTGCCGCAGCAGGGGCAGTCCACCTTCAGGAAGGCCTCGCACTTGTTCAGCGGGTTGCCGCTGCCGTCCGGCACCAGGTCCTCGGGCAGGCGCACCGGCAAGTCCTTCTCGGGCACCGGCACCGGGCCGCAGGACTCGCAGTGGATGATCGGGATCGGCGTGCCCCAGTAGCGCTGGCGGCTGATGCCCCAGTCGCGCAGGCGGAACGTGGTCTTCTTCTCGCCCAGACCCCTGGCGGCCAGCAGCTCGGCGACCTTGTCCACCGCGGCCTTGTGGCCCAGGCCGTCGAGTTCGCCGGAGTTCACGCACACGCACTTCTGTTTGTCGCCATACCACTCGGCCCAGGCGTCGGTGGAGAAGGTCTCGCCTTCGACCGCCACGACCTGCTTGATCGGCAACTGGTACTTGAGCGCGAACGCGAAATCGCGCTCGTCGTGCGCCGGCACACCCATGACAGCGCCGTCGCCGTAGCTCATGAGCACGTAGTTGCCGACCCAGACCTCAATCTGTGCGCCGGTCAGCGGGTGGGTGACGAACAGGCCTGTGGCCATGCCCTTCTTTTCCTGCGTGGCCAGCTCGGCCTCGGTCGTGCCGCCGGTCTTGCACTCGTTGATGAAGGCGGCCAGCGCGGGCTGCGTCGAGGCGGCGTGGTGTGCCAGCGGGTGCTCGGCGGCCACCGCGCAGAACGTCACACCCATGATGGTGTCGGCGCGCGTGGTGAACACGTACATCTTGCCGTCGCCGATCAGCGCGCCGTCGGTACCCTGGATGTCGTGCGTGAAGGCAAAGCGCACACCCTCGCTCTTGCCGATCCAGTTCTCCTGCATCAGGCGGACCTTGTCGGGCCAGCCGTTGAGCGTCGCCTTCTCATTGCCCAGCTGCACGTGGTTGAGCAGTTCGTCGGCATAGGACGTGATGTTCAGGTAATACCCGGGAATCTCACGCTTTTCGACCAACGCGCCGGTGCGCCAGCCGCGGCCGTCGATCACCTGCTCGTTGGCCAGCACGGTCTGGTCCACCGGGTCCCAGTTGACGACCTGGGTCTTGCGGTAGGCGATGCCTTTGTCCAGCATCTTCAGGAACAGCCACTGGTTCCACTTGTAGTAGTCCGGAGAACAGGTGGCGACCTCGCGCGACCAGTCGATGGCCAAGCCCATCGCCTGCATCTGCTGCTTCATGTAGGCGATGTTTTCGTAGGTCCACTTGGCCGGCGGCACGCCGTTCTTGAGCGCCGCGTTCTCGGCCGGCAGGCCGAAGGCGTCCCAGCCCATGGGCATGAGCACGTTGTGGCCGTTCATGCGCAGGTACCGCGTCAACATGTCGTTGATCGTGTAGTTGCGCACATGGCCCATGTGCAGCTTGCCCGAGGGGTAGGGCAGCATGGAGCAGGCGTAGAACTTCTTCTTGCTCTGGTCTTCGGTGACGCGGTAGGCGTCGGTGGCGGTCCAGTGGGCGTGCGCTGCGCGCTCGACGTCCTGGTGGGCGTATTTGTCTTGCATGGGGCTGGGGCCGGGCTGGGCCGGCGTTCGGAAGGGGCAGCGGACTGCGTCGCCCCTGATTTTAGGGCTTGCGGTTCAGCGACCCGGCACCGGCGCGGAGGGTGCGCCCGTGGCCGGATCGGCCACAAAACCGATGCGTGAAAGGCCGACGGACTGCGCCATCCCGATCAGCTGCACCATGCGCCCGTAGGGCACCGCGGTGTCGGCGCGCAGCTGCAGCTCGGTTTCCGGGTCGCGCCTGGCGATCTCTTCCAGGCGCTTCTGGAGCGCGGCCGCATCCACCGGCTGCTCGTCCCAGTAGACCTGACCCTGTGCATCGACGCTGATCGACACGAAGGCCTCGGGCTCCTCGACCTGGGCGGCCTTGTCTTCGGTCTTGGGAAGCTCCAGCTCCAGCCGGCTGGACATCAGCGGCGCGGTGATGATGAAGATCACCAGCAGCACCAGCATCACGTCCACCAGCGGCGTGACGTTGATGTCGCTGATCGGCTGGTTGCCGCCCGGTTTTTCCAGTCGCCCGAAGCTCACTGCGCACGCTCCTGGTGGTGCACCAGCAGCTCGCGCAGGTCGCGCGCGAAGCCCTCGAGGTCGGCCTCGATGCGGGCGATCTGACGGCCCAGCACGTTGTAGGCCAGCACCGCCGGGATGGCGACGGCCAGGCCGGCCGCTGTCATGACCAGCGCCTCGCCCACGGGGCCAGACACCTGTTCGATGCGGAACTTGCCGTCGATGCCGATCTCGGTGAGCGCGTGATAGATGCCCCACACCGTGCCCAGCAGGCCCACGAAAGGCGCCGTGGAGCCCACGGTGGCCAGCAGCACCTGCCCGAACTGCAGGCGGTGCAGCACCCGGTGCAGCGCATCGCGCAGCACGCGCGTGAGCTGCTGCGAGCGGTCGCCGGCGGCGGCCAGCGTCTGCGGGGCGGCCTGTTCGATGGTGCGGGCGGCCTCCAGCAGAGGCAGCACCAGACGGCGGGGATCGAAGGTCTTGAGGCGCTGCTGCGCCTCGTCGAGGTACCCGGCCTGCCAGAAGGCGGCGGTCGAGGTCTGAACGTCGCGCACCGCCCGGCGCAGGAGCCACCCCTTCCAGAGGATCACGACCCAGCTGGCGACCGACATGGCCAGCAGCAGCAGGGCCACACTGCGGCTGACCGCATCGCCCTGCCAGATGGTTTGCCAGACGCCACCCATGAATCGTTCTCCCTCGTCCCGTCCGGCTCAGCGCAGGCCGAGCACGTCAAACATGTCGTACAGGCCAGCCGACCGGCCGGCCAGGAACCGCACCGCGCGCAGGCTGCCCTGCGCATAGGTGGCGCGGCTGCTGGACTTGTGGGTGATTTCAATGCGCTCGCCGGTGCCGGCGAACAGCACGGTGTGGTCGCCCACGATGTCACCGCCGCGCACGGTTGCAAAACCGATCGTCGACGGATCCCGCTCGCCGGTCACGCCCTCACGGCCGTACACCGCGCAGTCTTTGAGGTTGCGGCCGAGGGCGTCGGCGATCACCTCGCCCATCTTCAGGGCTGTGCCGCTGGGGGCATCGACCTTGTGGCGGTGGTGTGCCTCGATGATCTCGATGTCGTACCCCGTCGACAGGGCCTTGGCCGCCATCTCCAGGAGCTTGAGCGTGACGTTCACACCCACGCTCATGTTGGGCGCCATCACGATGGCGATCGACTTCGTGGCCTCCGCGATCTCGGCCTTCTGCTCATCGCTGAAACCCGTGGTCCCGATCACCAGGTTGACCTTGTGGGCCACACAGGCCTTGAGGTGCGCCATCGTGCCCTCGGGGCGGGTGAAGTCGATCAGCACCTGGCTGCCCGCCAGTCCGGCGGCGAGGTCGGCAGTGATCGCTACCCCTGTGGACCTGCCGGAGAACGCGCCGGCATCGAGGCCGATGGCGGTGCTCGTCGCCACATCCAGCGCGCCGGTCAGCGTGCAGTCACCGCTGCCACGCACCGCGTCGACCAGCATCTGGCCCATGCGGCCACTGGCACCGGCGATGCACACCCGGTGCAGGGAGTCGGTCGCCAGGCTCATCGTGGTGCCCCTGAGGTTTCCAGCGGTGGGTAAGAAGTGGAGGGCGCGGCTGGGGCCGCCGGCGCCGGGGCGGGCGCAGACCCTGCATTGCGCGCCTGGAAGGCCTTGAGCTGCTCTTCGGTGGCCTCCAGTGGCGGCACCTTCTCGGTCTTGCGGCGGGAATCCAGGGACGACACGAACTCGGTTTCGCTGGGGAGTTCGTCCGCCTCGATGCGGTCCATGACGTCGCCCTTGAAGAACACGGTCAACCGACGCTGCTGCGGCGGCTGTCCCTGGCGCTTGAGGGTGAACACATAGTCCCAGCGGTCGGCATGAAAGACACTGGCCAGCAGCGGCGAGCCCAGCACGCCACGCACCTGGTCGCGCGCCATGCCCGGCTGCAGCGCCTGGGCCTGCTCGCGGGTCACCACATTGCCCTGAAGAACGTCCACCTTGTAGGGCGTCACGAAACCCGCCACGCTGGAGGCGGAAGGCATCTTCTCACCCACGCTGGAACAGGCCCCGAGGGCCATGCAGGCAGCCAGCACCAGTGCGGAGCGTGGCCATGCGCCACTGCGGATACGGGCCTGCGGCTGCATCAGGGGATTCAGGATAGACAGGCGCATGTGCGACTCTCAGATAAAGCGCTCGACCGCGGGGATCCCCGGGTCATTGGCACCACCGCCGCGCGCTGACGATATGATCCGGCCATTGTAGCCCCGGGGTCCAGACAGGATCCGGCGGCCATCCAATTGCCACCCGCTTCTGCCGCCATGTCCAACATCGAAGAACTCAAGAGCACGGGCCTGAAGGCCACCCTGCCGCGGCTGAAGATTCTAGAAGTCTTTCAAAACGCCAAGCGCCGCCACATGACGGCGGAGGACGTCTACCGCATCCTGCTCGAAGAGCACTCCGACATTGGCCTCGCCACGGTCTACCGCGTGCTGATGCAGTTCGAGCAGGCCGGCCTGCTCTCGCGCAGCAACTTTGAGTCGGGCAAGGCCGTCTACGAACTCAACGAGGGCCAGCACCACGACCACCTGGTGTGCCTGGACTGTGGTCGGGTCGAGGAGTTCTTCGATCCGGAAATCGAAAAGCGCCAGCAGATGATTGCCAAAACCCGGGGGTTTGTGCTCCAGGAACACGCCCTCTCGCTGTACGCCACGTGCAGCAAGGCGGATTGCCCGCACCGCGCCACACCGGCGGATCACCGCTGACCCGTCGCGGTCCCTGATTCACTCGCTGCGCATCATGGCCGCGCGGTGCCGTGAGACGAATTCCTGGTAGGTGTCGATGCCGCGGAACTGCAGGATGGTGTTGCGCACCGCGGCCTCCACCAGCACGGCGATGTTGCGGCCGGCCACCACCTGGATCACGGCCTTTCTCACCGGTACGCCCAGCACATCCTGGTACAGGGGCTCGTGCGGCATCCGGTCGTAGTCCCGCTCCATGGTTTCTTTGCGCACCAGGTGCACGATGAGCTGCAGCCTCATCTTGCGGCGCACCGCGGTCTCGCCAAAGATGGCCTTGATGTCCAGCAGGCCGATGCCGCGCACCTCCAGCAGGTTTTGCAGCAACTCGGGGCAGCGGCCCTCCACGCTGGTCTGGTTGATGCGGTAGAGATCCACCGCGTCGTCGGCCACCAGGCCGTGACCGCGGGAGATGAGTTCCAGCCCCAGTTCGCTCTTGCCCAGGCCCGACTCGCCGGTGATCATGACGCCCATGCCCAGGATGTCCATGAACACGCCGTGCATGGACGACCGGTCGGCGAAGTGCCGGGAGAGGTAGGCCCGCAACACGTCGATCACGAACGCGGCCGGCTCGGGCGTCGCGAACATCGGGATCTGTGCACGTTCGGCCATCGCCATCAGCGGATCAGGCACCGCCTGGCCGTCGGCCACGATCAGCACCGGCGGCTCCAGGGTCACGATGCGCGCGATGCGGCGCCGGTTGTCGTCGTCGCTGGGGCTGGTGAGGTAGGCCATCTCCCTCTCACCGAACACCTGGACACGGTACGGATGGATGTAGTTGAGGTAGCCAACCAGGTCGGCGCCGGAGCGCGCTTCGCGCACCGCAACCTCGTCAAACCGGCGCTCGGACGCTCCGAGCCCGGCGACCCATTGCCATTTCAGCGCATCGCGGTGGTCTTCGAAAAGAACGTCGGCACTGACAACGGTGGGCTTCATGAAACGACGTTGGAAGGGCCTGCCACAAGGCCACCCCAAGGCAAGACCAGCCCCCTCGGGGGGCAGCGACCCGCGCAGCGGTGGAGCGTGGGGGCAGGCAAGTCTTATGCGGCCGCGTGGGCCGACTGCCAACCGGTGATGAGCGCGTGCAGGGCGGCCGCGTCGGTCGAGTTCTTCATCTGCTCGCGCAGCGGGCTGTCGCTGAGCAGTTCGGCGATCTCGGAGAGGATTTCCAGATGCTTCTGCGTGGCGGCTTCCGGCACCAGCAGGAAGATCATCAGCTGCACCGGCTGTTCGTCGGGCGCGTCGAAGCCGATCGGGTTGCCCAGCTGGAACACGGCGGCCAGCGGCTGCTTGAGGCCCTTGATGCGACCATGGGGAATGGCCACGCCATGACCCAGCCCGGTGGAGCCCAGGCGCTCCCGGGCGAACAGGCTGTCGGTGATCAGCGCACGGTTGAGACCATGCAGGGTTTCAAACAGAAGGCCCGCCTCTTCAAAAGCACGCTTCTTGCTGGTGGCGTCCACACCAACGAGCACTTGGGTGGCAGGCAGGATCACGGATAGACGGTTCATTGGGGCCTCTTCGGAGCGCAAATTATGCCGAGTTGAGGATGCTTGCCTAGACAGCAGGTACAAAAAAGCCGCTTGACTTTCCAAGCGGCTTGTTGCATTGCAGCACGCGCGGCGCCAAGGCGGCCGGCCGCAGCGGGGACTCACATCAGCCGTTTGGCCGAATCGTGGTGGTGATCTTGCGCCTTGTCCTTGTAGCGCAGCACCTGACGGTCCAACTTGTCGGCCAGTTCATCGACAGCGGCGTACAGATCGGCGTGAGCCGATTCGGCAAACAGGTCTTTCCCCTTGACATGGATGTTGCATTCGGCCTTCTGCCGTTGGTCTTTCTCCTTGAGGTTGTCCACCGTCAGCAGCACCTTGATGTCGACCACCTGGTCGAAGTGTCGGGAGATGCGTTCCAGTTTGGAAGTGACGTAACCGCGCAGGGCGGGGGTGACTTCGAGGTGGTGACCGCTGATCGTCAGGTTCATACAAGAGCCTCCTAATGCTCCGGGTTGACACAAGCCGCCGGTGGGGCGGACCCCCCTGCGGCCTCGGGGATGTCTTGAACCCACTATGCCCACGATTGCGCCAGGGCGCAAGCCCGCAGCGCAACAAAGGACATCAAAGAAAACCTTGGCATTCATGCCCGTCCGGCGGGTGCGGCCGAATGGATGACCAGGCGGCGCGCCAGAGAGATGGACGCCAGACTGGCACCGACGCCAATCACCCCCGCCACCCAGTAGTTCTGCACCTGTCCTGCGGCATCGCGACCGATGACCAGGCCGGACAGGAACGAGGCGAACCCCATCGAAGCCGACTGCACCGCCCCGTTGAGCGCCATGAAGGTGCCACGCAGGGACGGATCGGCGGCTCCGGTGATGAGGGCCATGCCGGGGATCATGCGCCCGCTGAGAAACACGAACAGGGCCGTGGTGGCCACCAGGATCACCGGCAAGGGCCAGGGCGGCAGCAACGTCATCGTCAGGATCGGCGCAGTGACGATGGCGGCCAGCGCGCTGAACACGGCCACCTTGCCCCGGCGGTCGGTCAGGCGCCCGATCCAGCGGGCCGTGATCAGCGTCGTGACACCACCGACCAGGTAGATGTAGGGCACCTGCTCCGGCAGAACGCCGGCGTTGGACTGCAGATAGATGGTGATGAACGGGATCACACAGAACCCCGCAAACACCAGCAGCGCCGAGAAGCCGAACGCGCGCAAATGGTTGCGATTGACCAGCACACGGCCGATGGCGCGCCAAGCCGACGGCCTGCCGTGGGCGTGCAGATGGCCGCGCAGGGGAGGCAGCGTGAGCGCCGCCGCGACCGCCAGCACACCGCTGAAACCAGCAATGGCCAGGAACGGCAGTTGCCAGCCCCAGTGAGAGGCCAGGAACAGGCCGATCGGCACACCGGCCACGGTCGAGAACGAGAACGAGGACATCACGATGCCCATGGCGCGTCCGCGCCGCTCGAACGGCACAACGTCGGCCACGATGGTCTGCGAGAGCGCCGAGAGCACACCGCCGAACAACCCGGCGGCCACACGCGCCGCCATCAGGAAACCATATCCAGGTGCCAGGCCACAGGCCAGGGTGGCCAGCGCGAACAGCCCGTACAGCACCAGCAGCAGCCGTTTGCGGTCGAAACGGTCGACATAGGTCGCCGCAGCGAGTCCTGAGAAGCCCGCCGCGAAGGTGTAGGCCGATACCAGCAGACCAAACTGCGCATCGCTGATGCCGAACAGCCGCGTGAACTGCGGTCCCAGCGGCATCATGATCATGAAATCGAGGATGTGCGTGAACTGGATGCCGGCAATGGTCAGCAGCAGCCAGCGCTCGCGGCCGGGAGCGAGGGAATGTTGTGTCATGATTTTCAGAACAGCCCGCCACTGTACGCGCAGGCCCTCTTCTGTGTCCCTCGATACGCTGATCACCTACAACCTGCTGAGCCCCGCCCCTGCACCGGCGGACGACGGCGCCTGCGCGCTGGTCCTCATGGGTGGCGGCGCGCGCACCGCCTACCAGGCGGGCGTGCTCAAGGCCATCGCCGTGATGCACGGCCACTGGCGCAACGACGGAACGGTGACCGACCACGGGTTTCCCTTCCGCTGGCTTTTCGGCACCTCGGCCGGCGCGCTCAACGCCACCTTTCTGGCCAGCCGTGCCGCGCTGGATCTGCAGGCCTTTCATGACCTGGCCGCGTTCTGGAGCGCCCTGCGGTCGGAACGCGTCTACCGGCTGGACGCGCCGACCTGGGTGCGGGCCAACCGCGTCGTCGCCGGACTGACGCTGGCGCGCCAGGTGCGCCGCCACCGCGCCCTGCTCGACACACTGCCGCTGGTGGACACCCTGCACCGGGCCATCGATCTGCGCAGCCTGGAACTCGGGCTGGCCGATGGCCACCTGGAGGCCCTGGGCGTGACCGCCTCCAGCTATTCCACCGGCGAACACTGGACCTTCTGCCAGACCCGACCGAAACACCCGGTGCCGCCCTGGCACCGGCCGGGCCGGCGCGCCGACTTCCAGCCCGTCACGGTCGAGCACCTGATGGCCTCCAGCGCCATCCCCTTCCTGTTTCCGGCCGTGCCGCTATGGGTCGACGGCCACCGGGAGCATTTCGGGGATGGCTCGATGCGCCAGCTCTCGCCGCTGTCGCCCGCCATCCATTTCGGCGCGCGTCGCATCCTGGCCATTGGCGCCGGCCAGCCCCAGCGCTCGGGGCTGGCGGTCCGCGTGACCGACGAGCCCACCGCAGGCACCATCGCCGGCCACGCCATGGCCAGCGTGTTCCACGACACGTTGCAGGCCGATGTCGAGCAGGCCCAGCGCGTGAGCCAGACCATTGCGCAGCTGCCCCAGGGACTGGCCGCCGCCCTGCCCTACCACCCGGTGCGGGTGCTGGCCCTGCAGCCCAGCTTCTCCCTGGACGAGCTGACCCACAAACACATCGCCAGCCTGCCCGCGGCCACCCGCAACACGCTGATCGGCCTGGGCGCGCTGGACACCGGGCGCGGTGCGGCCGGCAGCGCGGCCTCGCTGGCCAGCTACCTGATGTTCGAGCCACCCTTCGTCAACGCGCTGATGGAGCTGGGCGAACACGATGCCTGGCGCCGCCAGGCCGAAATCAAGGCCTTTTTCGCGCCTCTCGCCGCCTCTTCGCCCGGTGTGGCGATGCCATAATCCGGTCTTCCCGTTCCCGAAAGAGCCTCATGGAAAGCACACCTCCCAGTTGTGTGCTTTCAGCCCTCCCCGCGACCGTCTGATGCGCAGGCGGCCGGCCGGCTGAAAGCGCCGCCCGAACCGCCCACCGGCGCGCCCCCGCGCCCGGTTTCGCCAGACCACCCGCCCGGGAGCCCCCATGCTCAACGTCTTCACCCTGGCCAATGGCCGCCTGTTCCAGGAAGAAATCGAGTCGCTCGAAGCGCTGACCCGATTCAAGCCCATCTGGGTCGACCTGGAGAACCCCACGCCCGAAGAGCGGCGCTGGGTCAAGCAGCACTTCGGCCTGTCCATCCCCGAAGACGCGATGGACGACGACATCGAGGAGTCGGCCCGCTTCTTCGAGGAAGACAACGGCGAACTGCACATCCGCTCGGACTTCCTGATCGATGACGAAGAGAACCCGCGCGCCAGCCGCGTGGCCTTCATCCTCAACCAGCACAACGCCGAGCTCAAGAGCCAGGGCGTGCTGTTCTCCATCCACGACGAGGACGTGCCGGTGTTCCGCCTGCTGCGCATGCGCGCGCGCCGCATGCCCGGCCTGATCGAGGACGCCAAGGACGTGCTGCTGATGCTGTTCGACGCCGACGCCGAGTACTGCGCCGACACGCTGGAAGACATCTACGACGACCTCGAAACCGTCAGCCGCCAGGTGCTCGCGGGCGACGTGACCGACAACAAGGCCGGCGAGGTGCTGGCCGCCATCGCGCGCCACGAGGACATGAGCGGCCGCATCCGCCGCAACGTGATGGACACGCGCCGCGCGGTGAGCTTCCTGATGCGCAGTCGCATGCTCAACGCTGAACAGTTCGAGGACGCGCGCCAGATCCTGCGCGACCTTGACTCGCTGGACGGCCACACCGCGTTCCTGTTCGACAAGATCAACTTCCTGATGGACGCGACGGTCGGTTTCATCAACATCAACCAGAACAAGATCATCAAGATCTTCTCGGTGGCCAGCGTCGCGCTGCTGCCGCCGACGCTGATCGCCAGCCTGTACGGCATGAACTTCCAGTACATGCCCGAGCTGAGCCAGAAGTGGGGCTACCCGTTTGCGCTGGGGCTGATGGTGCTGTCGGCCGTGGTGCCGATGCTGTACTTCCGCAAGCGCGGCTGGCTCAAGTGATGCAGGGCCGTGAGGCCGGGGCCGGTCAGAGCCAGCCCTTGTCGATGAACTCGACCACGTCGTGGCAGCGCGGCTCCAGCGGATGGGCCAGCGCCGCGCCAACGATGCGCCGCACACCCTCGGCATAGGGCGCGCCGCCCGTCACCAGGGTCTCCAGGCGCAGCCGGCAGTCGCCCTCGCCGATCTCGATGCGGTGGAAGGCGTGGCGCCCCAGGTCGGCGGCCGGGATGCCCAGCCCGCCCGACTGTTGCGCCGGATCGCGCACCGAGACGATGGCCTCGGGCGACAGGCCCAGCGACGCCGCCAGGGCCACCGCCGTGCCCGGCACCGAGGTCTTGCCGGCCTGGTGCGACTCGGTCAGGCGCATGGGCTCACCGCGGAACCACGGCCCGCAACGCGCGAGCATGGCCATGAACTTGAGCATCAGCAGGTTGGCGTTGGCGCAGACCACCACCGGCACGCCATCGGCCAGGTCCGCAATGCCGGTGCCGGTGGACAGCTCGATCAGCGGCAGCGCGCGTTCGCGGCAGAAGCGAAGGATCTCCGGCAGCTCGCGCCCGGAGCCGGCGTGCACCACGGCCCGCACCGCGTCCGTCCGGTCGCGCCAGGGCCGGGCGTCGGGCGCCAGGCCCGCGAGCAGTTCGCGCGCCAGCTTGCCGGAGCCGGCGATCAGTAGAGGCGGGGTGTTCATGTCCGCAGCAGGGTGTCGATCAGCGCGCCGCTGTAGCGGCTGGCCACCTCGCGCAGGAAGCGCGGGAAGTCCACGTGCGCCGCGTCGTCGGCGCGGTCGGAGATGGTGCGCACCACCGCCAGCGGCACGCCGAAGTCGTGGCAGACCTGGGCGAAGGCCGCGCCTTCCATCTCCACCGCCAGGGCGTCCGGCAGCCCGCGCTGCAGCGCAACGCTCTCGGCGGTGGTGGCGACGAAGCGGTCGCCGCTGATCAGCAGGCCCTGGTGCAGGCGCGGCGCCTGCAGGCCGAAGGCGTCCACCGTCGAGGTGCCGAGCTGCTGCGGCAGGCTGTGCAGCATGCGCTCGCAGGCCAGCTCCAGCGCGTCGGCCAGTGCCGCGTCGGCCTCGAAGCGGGCACGGCCGTACAGCGGCACCTCGTGGCGGGGAAACAGCGGCGAGGCGTCCATGTCGTGCTGCAGGAACGAGCGCGCCAGCACCACGTCTCCCACCTTCACGCCCGGGCCCAGTCCGCCGGCCACGCCGGTGAACACGATGCGCTGCACCTTGAAGCGGTCGATCAGCAGGGTCGCGGTCGTGGCGGCCGACACCTTGCCGATGCCCGACAGCACCGCCACCACGTCCTGCCCGTGCAGATGACCGACCCAGAACTCGCGCCCGCCCACCACCTCTTTCTGCTCGTCGGGCATCAGCGCCAGCACGCTGGCGAGTTCGTCGTGCAGCGCGGCGACGATGGCGGTTCGGGTCATGCAACGGCTCCGGAAATGACAAAGGCGGCCGAAGCCGCCCTGTCATTGTGTCGCAGGCGCTGCGTCACTTCTTGTCTCTGAGTTCGCGCCGGAGAATCTTGCCCACCGGCGTCTTGGGCATCTCCTCGCGGAACTCGACCACCTTGGGCTGCTTGTAGCCGGTGAGGTTGGCCTTGCAGAACTCGCGCACCTGGGCTTCGGTCAGCGCCGGGTCTTTCTTGACGATCACCAGCTTGACAGCCTCGCCCGACTTCTCGTCGGGCACGCCGACCACGGCGCACTCCATCACGCCCGGCAGCTGGGCCACCACGTCCTCGACCTCGTTGGGATAGACGTTGAAGCCGCTGACCAGCACCATGTCCTTCTTGCGGTCCACGATCTTGAAGTAGCCGCGTGCGTCCATGATGCCCACGTCGCCGGTCTTGAAGAAGCCGTCGGCGGTCATGACCTTGGCGGTTTCGTCGGGCCGTTGCCAGTAACCCGCCATGACCTGCGGTCCCTTGATCGCGATCTCGCCCGGCTGGCCCTGCGGCACTTCGTTGCCCTCGTCGTCCAGGCACTTGAGCCACGTGTTCGGCAGGGGCACGCCGATGGTTCCGGTGAACTCGGTGTTGGTCACCGGGTTGCAGGTGGCCGACGGGCTGGTCTCGGACAGGCCGTAGCCCTCGCAGATCGGGCAGCCGGTCTTCTCCAGCCACAGCTTGGCGACCGCGCCCTGCACCGCCATGCCGCCGCCCACGGACACCTTGAGGTTGCGCCAGTTGACGGTGTGGAAGTCGGGGTGGTTGGCCAAGCCGTTGAACAGCGTGTTGACCGCCGGGAAGCTGTGGAAGGTGTGCTTGCTCAGCTCCTTGAGCACTGCCGGCAGGTCGCGCGGGTTGGGGATCAGGATCACTTTGCCGCCGGTGCGCATGCCCAGCATCATGTTCACCGTGAAAGCGAAGATGTGGTACAGCGGCAGGGCGCAGACGCTGGTGGTCTGCTCGCCGGCCGGCACCTTGCTCATGACCGGCGCGTTCCAGGCCTCAGACTGCAGCACGTTGGCCAGCACGTTGCGGTGCAGCAGCACCGCGCCCTTGGAGACACCGGTGGTGCCGCCGGTGTACTGCAGCACCGCCACATCGTCGGGCCGGATGTCCGGGCGCTTGAGCGTGCCGCGCGTGCCGCGCGCAATGGCCTCGTTGAAGCGCACCGCCTGCGGCAGGTCGAAGGCCGGCACCATCTTCTTCACGTTGCGCACCACGTAGTTGACGATGCCGCCCTTGACCAGGCCCAGCAGGTCGCCCATGGCGGCCAGCACCACGTGCTTGACCGGCGTCGCCGCGATGCACTGCTCCAGCGTGGCGGCGAAGTTCTCGATGATGACGATGGCCTTGGCGCCCGAGTCCTTGAGCTGGTGCTCCAGCTCGCGCGCAGTGTAGAGCGGGTTGACGTTGACCACCACGAAGCCGGCGCGCAGGATGCCGGCCACCGCCACCGGGTACTGCGGCACGTTGGGCATCATGATCGCGACGCGATCGCCCTTGACCAGCCCGAGGCCCTGCAGATAGGCCGCGAACGCCTGGGACAGGCTGTCGACCTGCGCATAGCCCACGTCCTTGCCCATGAAACTGTAGGCGGTGCTGGCGGCGTGCTTCTGGAAGCTCTCTTCCAGCAGGTGCACCAGCGAGGGGTATTGCTCGACGTCGATGTCGGCCGGCACACCGTCCGGATACGCACCCAGCCAGGGGCGGGCGGCGGACGCCTGCGTCGGTTCAGTCATGAGAGGGTCTCCAGGGTCGATGTTGTCGTTCAGCATGCATTTTCCCGTTCAGGCCCGGAACCCCGAGCGCGTGTTTTCCCTGACGCGATTCTGACGCATCGCCCACGGGCGGCAATCCTTGAACCTTTCCCGCTACAAAAAGTGAACGTCTGCCAGGCCGCCCACAAAAAGAACAAGGCCCGGACTCGCCGGGCCTTGGCAGGGCGACCGGGATCAGCCCCGCAGCGCCGCCAGCACCTCGTCAAGCATCTTCTTGGCGTCGCCGAACAGCATGCGGTTGTTGTCCTTGTAGAACAGCGGGTTGTCCACGCCGGCGTAGCCGCTGGCCATGGAGCGCTTCATGACGATGCTGGTGCGCGCCTTCCAGACTTCGAGCACCGGCATGCCGGCGATCGGGCTGGTGGGGTCGTCCTGCGCCGCCGGGTTCACGATGTCGTTGGCGCCGATCACCATGGTCACGTCGGTGTCCGGGAAGTCCTCGTTGATCTCGTCCATTTCCAGCACGATGTCGTAAGGCACCTTGGCCTCGGCCAGCAACACGTTCATGTGACCCGGCATGCGGCCGGCCACCGGGTGGATGCCGAAGCGCACGTTCACGCCCTTCTCGCGCAGCAGCTTGGTGATCTCGAACACCGTGTGCTGGGCCTGCGCCACCGCCATGCCGTAGCCGGGCACGATGATCACGTTCTTGGACTCGCGCAGCAGCTCGGCGGTTTCCACCGCGCTGACCGGCGTCACTTCGCCCTGCGGCTCGGCCGCGGCGCCCACGGCGGCCTTGGGTGCGGGCGCGCCGCCGCCGAAGCCGCCGGCGATCACGCTGATGAAGTTGCGGTTCATCGCACGGCACATGATGTAGCTCAGGATCGCACCCGAGGAGCCCACCAGCGCGCCGACCACGATCAGCAGGTCGTTGCTGAGCATGAAGCCGGTGGCTGCGGCCGCCCAGCCCGAGTAGCTGTTGAGCATGGACACCACCACGGGCATGTCGGCACCGCCGATGGCCATCACCATGTGGATGCCGAACAGCAGCGCGATCACGGTCATCACGATCAGCGGCGTCATGCCGGACTGGATGTCGTGTGCATTGAGGAAGGCGCGACCGAACCAGATCACGACCAGCAGACCGGCCAGGTTCAGGAAGTGGCGGGCGGGCAGCAGCAGCGGCTTGCCGCCGATTCGGCCAGACAGCTTGCCAAACGCGATGAGCGAGCCCGAGAAGGTGACCGCGCCAATCAGGATGCCGATGTAGATCTCGATCTCGTGGATGGCCTTCTCGGCCGGGGTGGCGAACACGGTGGAGGTGTCCACGTAGCTCGCGAAACCCACCAGACAGGCCGCCAGGCCCACCAGGCTGTGCATGAGCGCGACCAGTTCGGGCATCTGCGTCATCTGCACTTTCTTGGCAGCGAAGAGGCCGATGGCGCCGCCAACGACCAGCGCGCCGACGATGTACGGAATGCCGGCCGCGGTGACGCGCGGGCCGAGCACGGTGGCCAGCACGGCGATGGCCATGCCGACCATGCCGAACAGGTTGCCCCGGCGGGCGGTTTCGGGGTTGGAGAGGCCGCCCAGGCTGAGGATGAACAGGATGGTGGCGCCGATGTAGGCCATGGTGGCCAGACTGGAGGTCATGGGTGTCGTCCTCTTCTTATTTGCGGAACATCGCCAGCATGCGGCGCGTGACGGCGAAGCCGCCGAACATGTTGATGGCGGTCAGCACCAGCGCGACCACCGCGCAGCCCAGGATCAGGGCGTTGGGCCGGTCGGCGGCCCCGGCCGCATCCAGCGGCGGCGCGACCTGGATCAGCGCGCCGATGGCGATGATCGAGCTGATCGCGTTGGTCACGCTCATCAGCGGCGTGTGCAGACTGGGCGTGACGTTCCACACCACCATGTAGCCCACGAAGCAGGCCAGCACGAACACGGTGAAGTGCGACAGGAAGGAGGCTGGCGCATAGAGGCCGACCAGCGCGAACAGCAGCGCGCCCACACCGAACACGATGGCCAGGGTCTTGGCCGACATGGGCTCGCCCGGGCCGTGGCCGTGGGCCGGCGCCTTGGGCGCGACCACAGCGGGTTTGGCCGGCGGCTTGGGTGCAGCCGCGATGGGTGGTGCGGGCCAGGTGACCTCGCCGTCCTTGATGACGGTCAGGCCGCGAATGGCGTCGTCGGCCATGTTGACGTTGATCACGCCGTCCTTGGTCTTGCACAGCTCTTCGGTCAGGCGGAACAGGTTGGTGCCGTACAGCGTGGACGACTGGCGCGCCATGCGCGAGGCCAGGTCGGTGTAGCCGACGATGGTCACGCCGTGCTTCACGACCGCCTTGCCGGGTTCGGTGAGTTCGCAGTTGCCGCCCTGCTCGGCCGCCATGTCGACGATCACGCTGCCGGGCTTCATGCTGCGCACCATCTCGGCGGTGATGAGCTTGGGCGCCGGCTTGCCCGGGATCAGCGCGGTGGTGATGATGATGTCCACCTCGCGCGCCTGCTTCGCGTACATCTCGCGCTGCGCGGCCTGGAAGCCTTCGCTCATGACCTTGGCATAACCGCCGCCGCCCGAGCCCTCCTCCTCGTAGTCCACCTTGACGAACTCGCCACCGAGCGAGACCACCTGGTCGGCGACCTCGGCGCGCGTGTCGTTGGCGCGCACGATGGCGCCCAGGCTGGCGGCCGCGCCGATGGCGGCGAGACCCGCCACACCGGCGCCGGCGATGAACACCTTGGCCGGCGGCACCTTGCCCGCGGCCGTGATCTGGCCATTGAAGAAGCGGCCGAAGGCGTTGGCCGCCTCGACCACGGCGCGGTAGCCGCTGACACCGGCCATCGAGGTCAGCGCGTCCATCTTCTGCGCGCGGCTGAGCGTGCGCGGCAGGCAGTCGATGGCCAGTACCGTCACCTTCTTCGCCGCCAGCTGCTGCATCAGGTCGGGATTCTGGGCCGGCCAGACAAAACCGATCAGGGTCTGGCCCGCGTGCATCAGCGCCACCTCGTCGGCGGTGGGCGGGCGCACCTTGAAGGCGATGTCGGCGCTGCTCCAGAGCTCGGCGGTCGAGCCGGCGATGCTGGCACCGGCCTCGCGGTAGGCATCGTCGGAGAGGTCGGCGAGCTCACCGGCACCGGTCTCCACCACCACGCCAAAGCCCAGCTTGGCGAGCTTGGTGACCACGTCGGGCACGGTGGCCACGCGCTTTTCACCAGGGAAGATTTCACGGGGGATGCCGATGCGCTGCGGGGTGGCAGCGGCGGTGTCGGTCGGGGCGCCAGAAGTCATGGGCAGGTCCTCATTGCTGGAAGTTCAAAAAACAGAGCAGGGCGTGCGGTCAGCCGCCGTCGGCCACGGCGGGCTGCTGCGGCGGCGGTGGCGCGACCACCTGAAGGGGTGGCATGTCCAAGCGGCCAGAGAGCGAATAGACGCTGCTCTTGACTGCATCCTTGAGCTGGCGCCCCCAGGCCACATGGGCAGGCGGCACGTCCTTGGGCAGTGCGTCCGCGGCGGCCGTGCCGTCGGCGCTGATCGGAAACAACGTGAAGACGCGCACATCCACGAACGACCCCGTGGAGATCGCATGCCGGCTCCACACGATGTAGAACGGTGGCAGCTTGGCGCCTTCGGCCAACAGCTCGCCTTCCAGCTGGGGCGCCAGCGCCTTGATCACACTGGCGCCGTTGTACCGCGGCATCACGGTGAGGCACTGCGCGAAGCTGGCCTTGAAACCCTCGTTGCCTTCGCGGTAGTTGCGGTCATCGGACTTGCAATTGGGCGAGTAGGACATGTAGCCGCCCCGTCCACCGCCCATCCCAGCCGAGTTGGTGCTCACCAGGACCAGCACGGGCGCTTCGCGGACGGACTCGGCGCGGACAAACAACTTGGCCTGCACCTCCAGCGCGCCCGATTTTTCTCCCCCGTAGGCCTGCGCAGCATCCGGCAACGGCACTTCCTTCCAGCCCTCGTCGGCAAACCGGATGTCCACCCGCCCGACCGAGAACTCGGCCGCGTGGCCGGCCACCGCCCCCCACAGCATCCACCCGCAGACCGCGGCCTTCCACATTCCTCTGGACATCTTGTTGGTTCCCATCGTGTGTGCCGGGCCCTCCGCCCGGTGTTGTTCGTGTCGCCAGCCGTGCGCCGTCCCTGGTCGGCGCCAGCACCCGTCCACGGGCACTCCTGGCAGCGCGCCAGCTTAACCGACGCCCTTCGGGCCTTCACCACCTGCAAGCCCTTGTCGCACAAGGGTTTGTACCAAGCACCGGGCGTCCCGAGGCCCATCGCATTCCGGCTGAATTTCATGATGCGGCAGAAGGTCCCGTTGAAAGGAACACCCGAACGGTCGGTCGGGATAATGGCGCCATGAACACCCGATGGAAACCCAGTGCCACCGTGGCCGCGATCATCGAGCGCGAGGGCCGCTACCTGCTGGTGGAGGAAGAGACGCCCGAGGGCCTGCGCCTGAACAACCCGGCCGGGCACCTGGACCCGGGCGAGAGCCCCGAACAGGGCGTGGCGCGCGAGGCGCTGGAGGAAACCGCCTTCGCCTTCCGGCCGACCGCGCTGGTCGGCATCTATCTCTCGCGCTTCCAGCGCGACAGCACGGGCGAGGACATCACCTACCTGCGCTTCGCCTACTGCGGCGAGCTGGGAGAGTTAGATGCCCACCGCACGCTCGACACCGGCATCGTGCGCACCCTGTGGATGACGCCCGACGAGGTGCGCGCCAGCACCGAGCGCCACCGCAGCCCACTGGTGCTGCGCTGCATCGAAGACCACCTGGCGGGCCAGCGCTTCGCGCTGGAGACGGTGCACACCGACCTGACGGTGTTCCGGGCGCGCTGAGCGCAGCACACAGGCTCAGGCCGCTTCGCCGGTCAGGTCCACCAGGCCGTGGCGCACGGCCAGACGCAGCAGCTTGAAATCGCTGTCGGCCTCCAGCTTCTGCCGCACCATCGACAGGTGGTTCAACACAGTTTTGGGGCTCAGGTGCATCTGGCTGGCAATCTGCTGCGTAGCCTCGCCGGTAGCGGCCATTCGCAGCACCTCAAACTCGCGCGGGGTCAGGCGATTGAGCAGGGCATTGCCGTCCAGCGCCGCATCGGCCAGGGACTGCGCAACCTCGGGCGCCAGCACGCGGCGCCCTCGGGCCACTGCACGGATGCCATTGAGCATGTCCCCCGGCTCGCTGCTCTTGGTCAGGTAGCCCAGCGCGCCGGCCCTCACGGCCTGCGTCACAAAACCCGGGCTGTCGTGCATGGACAGCACCATCACCCGCAGCTGCGGATCGCGCGCCAGAAAGCGGCGAATCGCCTCCACCCCGCTGGCTCCGCGCAGGCTCAGGTCCACCACCGCCACGTCGATACCGCCCTGTTGCAGCAGCGTGTAGGCCTCGTCGGCGGTGCTAGCCTCGGCCACCACGCGCAGATCGGTCTCTGCGTCGATCAGCCGGCGGTAGCCGGTGCGCACGACGGCGTGATCATCGAGCAGCAGCACGTTCACCATGGGGGTCTCCTGGTTGTGATGTGTTCAGCGGTAGCCAGAGCCGCACCCGCAGGCCACCCAGCGGGGCGGTGTCCAGATCGAACCTCCCGCCGGCCATGGCCGCGCGCTCACGCATGCCCATGACACCGGCGCGGGCCCTTTTCAGCACCTCGGGCGAGCGGCCCGATCCGTCATCGTCCAGCGTCATCAGCAGGCCCTGTTCCTGCAGGACTATGACCAGGCGCACCCGCGCGGCGCGGGCGTGGCGCAGCACATTGGTCAGCGCCTCCTGCACCGTGCGGTACAGCGCCAGCCCGGCCTCGGCCGACAGGCGCGGCAGCACGTCGGGCAGCAGCGTCTCGATGGCAACGCCTTCGGCCTTGAGGCGGCTGCCATAGACCAGCTCGGTGATGGCCTCGCGCAGGTTCATGTCTTCCAGCCCATGAGGGCGCAGCTGCCGCAGGCGGCTGCGCACCTGCAGGCTCATGTGGGTGGACGCGGTGCGGATGTCGCGCGCGCATTCGATCAGCGCATCGGGTTGCGCCGACGCGGCGTGCCGCTCGACGTAGGCCGCCGCCGCACCCATGGCCGCCAGGCCCTGGCCGAACTCGTCGTGAAGCTCGCGCGCCAGTTCCTCACGCTCGGTTTCCTGCAGCACCATCAGGCGCTGGCCCAGGCGCCGCTCCCCGTCCTGCGACTGCCTCAGCGACTGGGCCAGGCGGTTGATAGCTCGCGCCACCTGCTGATACTCGCGCAGGGCCATGGGCGGCAGCGGCTGGTCCAGCTCGCCCCGGCCGATGCGGGCCAGCCCCTCTTCCAGCAGGCGCACCGGCCGCAGGGCGCGGTCGGCGGCCCACCAGGCCACGGCCAGCGCGAGCCCGGCGAACAGCAGGAACACCGCCAGCATCCCGGCCGCGTCTTCCAGCACCTCGTTCACTTCGCTGCGCGGGTCCATGCGGATGAGCAGCTGCTCGTCCGGGCCGACGGGCAGGCGGTATTCGGGAAAGTCCCAGTCTTGCAGACCGGCCAGGCGCGCGGCCCAGCCCTCGGCGCCGGCCGGCACTGTTGCGCTTTGGAGCAGTGACTGCTCCATGCCTGAACGCAGCCAGCCAACCTGCACATGGCGCAGCCCGCCCTCGCGCAGCAGATCGTCCACCGCCCGATGGGCCGCCGCGCTGCCCTGCGGCGAGCTCTGCGCCGCCTGGATCACCAGCGTCACCAGCCGCGCCGAGGCCTGCAGCTCGTCCTGCACGTCTTCGCGCAGGCTGGAAAGCACCACCAGCGAGCCCGCCACCAGCAAGGCAGCCAGCGCGGCAGACAGGGTAGTCAGCAGTCGAAGCCTGAGGTCCACGGTTGCTCCAGGAAATGGGTTGCCGGTGTCACCGCAAGCGATGTGCCACTACAGGCGAATTCCCGGACTGGCCGGGCGTTTTTCCCGGGTTCGGCGTGCCGCGGTCCCGCGACGGTGCGCGCACCGCTGCCGATACTGACCGCCGCCTCGCAGCCCTCTGCGAACCCGCACCACCACAACGAGGAGACCACCATGCCACCGCGCACCACCCGCCACCTGCGCCCCAGCCACATCGCCCTGGCCCTGTCCGCCCTGCTGGCCAGCGCCACCCACGCCGCCAAGCCGGTGGTCTGGGAGGACATCGCCAACGACCACAAGACCACCAGCGACGTGCTCAGCTATGGCCTGGGCCTGACCGCCCAGCGCTACAGCCCGGCCAAGACGATCAACACCCAGAACGTGGCCGGCCTGCTGCCGGTGTGGAGCTATTCGTTCGGCGGCGAGAAACAGCGCGGCCAGGAAGGCCAGGTGCTGGTGCACGACGGCGTGATCTACGCCACCGCCTCTTATTCCCGTTTTGTCGCCATCGACGCCCGCACCGGCAAGCGCCTGTGGAGCTATGAACACCGCCTGCCGGAAGACATCCGCCCCTGCTGCGACGTGGTCAACCGCGGCCCGGCCATCTACGGCGACAAGGTGTTCTTCGGCACCCTGGACGCGTCCATCGTGGCGCTGGACCGTACCACCGGCAAGGTGGTCTGGAAAGAGAAATTCGCTGACCACGCGGTGGGCTACACCATGACCGGCGCCCCCTTCATCGTGAAGGACCAGAAAACCGGCAAGGTGATGCTGGTGCACGGCTCCTCGGGTGACGAGTTCGGTGTCGTCGGCTTCCTCTACGCCCGCGACGTGGACACCGGCAAGGAGATCTGGGCCCGTCCCTTCGTCGAGGGTCACATCGGTCGCCTGGACGGGAAGCCCAGCACCCCCACCGGCGACCCCAAGGCGCCGACCTGGCCGAACGACCCGAACTCGCCGACCGGCAAGGTCGAAGCCTGGAGCCACGGCGGCGGCGCTCCCTGGCAGACCGCGTCCTTCGACGTCGAGACCAACACCATCGTGGTCGGCACCGGCAACCCCGCGCCCTGGAACACCTGGAAGCGCACCGCACCCGGTGACAAACCGATCAACTGGCCCAGCCTCTACACCTCCGGTCAGGCCTATGTGGACCCGAGCACCGGCGAGCTGAAGGGCTTCTTCTCGCACACGCCCAACGACGCCTGGGACTTCTCGGGCAACAACTCGGTGCTGCTGTTCGACTACAAGGACCCGAAGACCGGGAAGATGGTCAAGGCCTCGGCACACGCCGACCGCAACGGCTACTTCTTCGTGACGGACCGCGAGAAGCTGGCGAAGGCCGATGGCGGCCACCCCTGGAAGCAGAACGCCATCATCAACGCTTGGCCTTTCGTGGACGGCATCACCTGGACCAAGGGCTTCGACCTCAAGACCGGCATGCCGCAGGTGGATCTGGCGCAGTACCCGCCACAACCCAAGGAAGGGCAGGACAAGGGCGAGAGCATCTTCGTCTCGCCACCGTTCCTGGGCGGTACCAACTGGATGCCGATGAGCTACAGCCCGGACTCGGGCCTGTTCTACATCCCGGGCAACCACTGGGCGATGGACTACTGGGCCGAGAAGATCACCTACAAGCCGGGCGCTGCCTACCTGGGCCAGGGCTTCCGCATCAAGAAACTGTTCAACGACCACGTCGGCGTGCTGCGAGCCATCAACCCAGTGACCGGCAAGATCGCCTGGGAACACAAGGAACAGTTCCCGCTGTGGGCCGGCACGCTGACCACTGCTGGCGGCCTGCTCTTCACCGGCACGTCCGACGGCTACATCAAGGCCTTCGACCAGAAGAACGGAAAGGAGTTGTGGAAATTCCAGACCGGCTCGGGCATCGTCTCCATCCCCGTCACCTGGGAGATGGACGGCGAGCAGTACATCGGCATCCAGTCGGGTTACGGCGGCGCCGTGCCGCTGTGGGGCGGTGACATGGCCGAGCTGACCAAGCAGGTGTCTCAAGGTGGATCGATGTGGGTCTTCAAGCTGCCCAAACAGGTGGCTTCGCGCTGATCCGTCCTGTTCGTTGACCTGACCTGCCCTCTCCGATCCTCTGGGCAGGTCAGGTTTTTTTCGCCCATCACCATGCCCATCCCATCCATCCGGCTTCTGGCGCCCACGCTGCTGGGCGCGCTGTGCGCCAGCGCCTGGCCGCAAGTCGCACCACAAGATCCACCGGCAGACGCCAGCCAGCATCTGGTGATCAACGGCTGCCCGATCTGGCCCTACACCCGCTGCCCTGGCGCAGACCTGCGCCACGCCAACCTGGTGGGACGCAACCTCGCGGGTGCCGACTTCCGCGGAGCCGACCTGACTCGGGCCGACCTGCGCGGCGCCAATCTGGCCGTGGTAGATCTGGAAGGTGCCAACCTCACTGGCGCCAAGCTGTCCAAGGCCACCGTGTCCAACGCCAACCTGAAGAAGGTGCGCTTCTTCGGTACCGACCTCGAAGGGGCGCGCCTGCTTCGCTCGGACTTCTCCGGCGCCGAATTCAACGGCGCCAGCCTGGAGATCGCTCGGTTGGACAAGTCCTGGTTTCTGGGAACCCGATTCATAGGCAACAACCTTCAGGAGGCCAAGTTCAACCAGGTCAACCTGCAGGGCGCCGTGTTCGACGGCAACGTCATGCTCTATTCGGTCTTTCCGTCGTCCAACATGGTGGACTGCCAGGGTTGCCCGAAAGGCTGGGACTGAGCAATGTCGCATCCCCAACGCTTTGCACGTGCCCTCTGCCTGCTGGGCCTGTCCCTCACGCTCGCAACGGCACGTGCCGACATCGACGTCAAGCGCCCGGACGTGGACACCTCGGCCCTGCCATCCATCGCGCTCGGTTGGGCCGAGCTCAACCCGCTGCGAGGCAATGCCGATGCTGCCCGCATCGGCGGCACCGTGTTCAATCAGACCTGCGCCCGTTGCCACGGCGAAAACGCCAACGGATCTCGCTCGCCCGCCCCCGACCTGCGCCGCATCGGCATGGCCTGCCATCGCGTGATGGACCCCGCCCTGCGCCAGCGCTGCCAATCCGACGCCGACCATTTCTTCGTCAAGTCGGTGCGCTACGGCAAACAGAAGTTCGGCATCGTGCACATGCCGCCGTGGGACAGCGTGCTCGAACCAGCCTTGGTGTGGTCGCTGCGCAGCTTTGTGGAGACTGCGCCGCGCGACTAGGGCCTGTTCAGTCGTGGCCTGACACCCGGCCGCGCCCCTGCTTGATTTGCGACCGGCTGGCCTTGCCGGCCAGTCGCCGCTGCTTGGACGCCAGCGTGGGCCGCGTCGGCTTACGCGCCTTGGGCACATGGGCGGCGGCGTTCACCAGCGCCTGCAGCCGCGCCAGCGCGTCGGCCTTGTTCTGTTCCAGGCTGCGGCTGGTCTGGGCCTTGATGACGATCACGCCCTGCTCGGTGATGCGCTGGTCGCCGTGCGCGAGCAGGCGCGCCTTCACCGCCTCGGGCAGCGAGGACGCGGCCACATCGAAGCGCAGGTGCACGGCGTTGGAGACCTTGTTGACGTTCTGCCCGCCCGCACCCTGGGCACGGATGGCGGTGAATTCCACTTCGGAAGGATCGATGCGCAGCATGGTGCGGCGCAGTGTGCCACGCTCAGTAGCGTTCCTTGACGCCGGTCACCATCGCCTTGACCAGGCGGGTGCGCTCGATGCGCCCCATCACGATGGCGGAGGCGGCGTGCAGGCCGGCCGAGATCAGCAGCGCGTGGGCCAGCACCTCGTGCAGCTCCTGCAGCCACTCTTCACCGAAGTAGGCGTCGGTGCCCTGCATCCAGCCCGTGATGCCAAGCGCGATCACGAGGCCCATGAGCAGGAACATCATCAGGGCACCCAGCGGGTTGTGGCCCCAATGGTGTTCGGGGTGGCCCGCACGCATCGCCTGGACATGCCGCAGCAGCCGGGACGGCGTCGGGAAAAAATCTGAAAAGCGCGCGTGGCGCGAACCGATGAAGCCCCAGACGATCCGCGCGACCACGAGTGCAGCGGCCAGATAGCCGGCCCACTCGTGGGGCGTTTCGCCCTCTTCGAGCACGAACTGATTGAGCAGCACGGTGCTGACCAGGGTCCAGTGAAAGACACGGACAAACAGGTCCCAGACCGGACGGCTGGGCTCGGAGAGCGCAGGGGTCTTCATCGCGTCAATGGATCACTTGGTTTCGAGCACGGCGGCGGTCACGGGGTCGAAGTAGATCTCGACCTTCTTGCCAGCCTTGTCAAAGCCATAGATCTCGTAGCACTCGCCCTTGGAAACCTTGAAGGTCTTGATCTGGTAGCCCTTCTCTTCCAGGCCCTTCTTGAACTGGGCTTCGGGCATCCACTTTTCCTTGGGTTGTTCGCACTTGGGGCCGGCCAGGGCGACACCGGAAACGGCGACCATGAGGGCAGCGACAGCAATCGATTTCATCGGAAACATCCTTTTCAATAGCACCCCAGCACGTGCTGGTGCGGGCATTGAAACGGCGCCGGATTAGCTCGACCTTAAATGGGCTGTGTGATTGTGTGACCGTCTGTGTGACGGATCTCGGGTGCGGCCGCCGCCGCACCTCAGGCGGATTCGGGGCGCGGAGCGCGGGCGCTGCGCCACATCAGCAGCACGGCCAGCAGCGCCGAGGCCACCATCAGGAACAGGCTGACCGCGTTGAGCACCGGCGTCGCGCCCTCGCGCATGCGGCCGTACATCAGCACGGTCAGCGGCGCGTCCGAGCCCACCAACATGAGCGTGGTGTTGAAGTTCTCGAACGACATCAGGAAGGCCATGGCCGCCGCACCGATCATGCTCGGGCGCAGGTAGGGCAGCGTGATGGTCCAGAGCACGGCGGCCCGGCTGGCGCCGAGATTGAGTGCGGCCTCTTCCAGCGTGCGGTCGAAGCGGCGCAGGCTGGCCGAGATGGTCAGCGTGGCGATGGTCACGATGTAGCTGAACTGGCCCAGGATCACCAGCGGCAGACCGGGCCGCAGGAACTCCAGTTCGAGCCCCCAGGTGGCGTCGGCGAAGTTGGCGATGCGGCTGGCAAAGGCCAGGATGGAGATGCCCAGGATCACGCCCGGAATCACCAGCGGCACCATGGACAGCAGCGCCACCGCGCTCTTGCCCGGGAACTCGAAGCGCTCCAGCAGGAAGGCGTTGCAGGTGCCGACCACCACCGACAGAACCGTCACCCAGAGCGCCACCCAGGCGCTGACGCCGATGGCCTTAAGCAGTTCGGCGTCGTGCAGCAGGCCGGTGCGCGCGTCGGTGTCCGCAGTGAACCAGTCAAAGGTGAAACCCATCCAGGGCGGCGTCGGGTAGTCGGCGTTGTTGAACGCGAACACCGCGACCACCAGCAGCGGCACGAACAGGAAGACAAAAAACGCGCCAACGAAGGCGGCGAGGCCGTATCGCTGGATCGCAGGACGCGGAAGGCTGGGGATCATGGCTTCTCAGGACGCTTTCATGACCGCGCCGAAGCGCTGCCCCGTCAGTTTGAGACCCGCCCACACGAGCAGGCTGGAGAGGAACAGCAGCAGGAAGCCGAAGGCCGCGCCCTGGTTCCAGTTGAAGCGGGTGATGAACTGGGTGTAGATCTGCTCGGTGAACCAGAGCGAGTCCTTGCCGCCCAGCAGCGTGGGGGTGAGGTAGTTGCCCAGGCAGAGCATGAAGACCACGATGGAGCCGGCGGCGATGCCCGGGGCGGCATGTGGAATGACGATGCGGCGCACGATGTTGGCCGTGCTGCCGCCGAGGTCGTAGGCGGCCTCGATCAGGCTGTCGTCCAGGCTCTCCAGGCTGTTGACCAGCGGGATCACCATGAACAGCAGAGAGGCGTAGACCAGGCCGACCAGGATGGTGGCGTCGTGGTACAGCAGCTCGACCGGCTGGTCCGCCAGACCCGTGGCCTGCAGCAGGCCCGAGACCACGCCGGTCTCGCGCAGCAGGATCAGCCAGCCCAGGGTGCGCACCATCTCGCTCACCCAGAAGGGCAGCAGGCACAGCACCAGCAGCACCATCTTCAGCCGCCCCTGGGCGACCTTGGCGATGTACCAGGCGGCGGGAAAGGCCAGCAGCAGCGTGAACAGCGTCGCCAGCACCGACATCACGGCCGTGCGCACGAAGGTGTTCCAGTACAGCGGCTCGTCGACGAAGGTGCGGTACTGATCCAGGCTGGCCGCGTACTGGCCCGGCCCCACGCGGGCCTGCAGCGACAGCAGGGCCAGCTCGACGTGCGGCAGCACCACCAGCCCGCCCAGCCAGAGCAGGGCCGGCGCAAGCAGGAAAAGCAGCATCCAGCGGCGGTGGGTCGCGACGTCCATGCTGTTCAGGCCGCGAAGCACCAGGCCTGCGACGGCTGGTACGAGAAATGAACTGTCTCGCCGGCCCGCAGGTCGGCCAGGCGGCCGGTCAGCGGCAGAGCGATCTGCAGCGGTGTGCCCGTGCGCGCTTCCTGCACCTGCACGGTGGAGTTGCCGCCGTCGAACAGCACGGCCTGCACGGTCGCGCTCCAGGCGGGCTCGCCCGCCGGCAGTTCGCGCGGGCTGCGCCCGATCTCGATGGCTTCGGGCCGGATGAACAGGCTGGCGGTCTGGCCCTGGTCCACCGCGCCGACGCGCTGCGCCCACAGGCCCAGGCCAGCGCCGGTGCGCAGCAGCACCTGGTCGCCGTTGCGGGTCTCGATCTGGCCTTCGATGCGGTTGTTGTGGCCGACAAAACCGGCGACGAACGCGGTCTGCGGCTGGTAGTAGAGGTCCTGCGGCGAGCCGAGCTGCTCGAAGCGCCCGTGGTTCATCACCGCGACCTGGTCGGACATGACCAGGGCTTCGCTCTGGTCGTGCGTGATGTAGACGAAGGTGGTGCCCACCTCGGCCTGCAGCTGTTTCAACTCGACCTTCATGTGCTCGCGCAGCTTGAGGTCGAGTGCGCCCAGCGGCTCGTCCAGCAGCAGCAGCGCGGGTTCGAGCACGAGCGAGCGCGCGATCGCCACGCGCTGCTTCTGCCCGCCCGAGAGCTGGTCGATGCGCTTGCCCTCGCTGCCCGGCAGGCCGACGCGCCGCAGCATGTCCGTCACCTTGGTCTTGGCCGTCGAACCCTTCACACCCCGCCGCTCCAGCCCGTAGGCGATGTTCTCGCCCACCGTCATCATCGGAAACAGCGCCAGGTGCTGGAACACCATGTTCACCGGCCGCCGGTTGGGCGGCACGCCCTGCATGGACTGGCCCTTGATCACGATGTCGCCGGCGTCGGGCGCAATGAAGCCCGCGATCATGCGCAGCAGCGTGGTCTTGCCACAGCCCGAAGGCCCGAGGATGGAGAAGAAGGAACCGGAACGGACGCCGAAGCTCAGATCGTCGACCGCCGCAAACGCGCCATAGCGCTTGCGGACGGTCTGGATCTGCAGGTCGTAGGCGCCCGCGCGGTCCGCTGCGGTGGCAGCGGTCACGGCGGGGGCGATGGTCATCGGTTTACTTGGCGGCCTTGATGCGGTCGAGCACGCGGCCTTCGATGTCCTCGATGCCGGCGGGCACGGCCGGGTACCACTTGATGTTCTTCAGCGCGGCCTCGGGGAAGCTGTCGGCAAACTGCTTCTTGAGCACCGGGTCCATGCCGGCGTCACCGCCCTTGGCTGCGGTGAAGTTGCCGGCCGAGGTGGCGACTTTGGCGGCAATGTCGGGGCGCATGTTGAAGTTGATCCAGGCGTAGGCGGCCTCGTCGTTCTTGCCCTTGGCCGGCAGGGCGAAAGTGTCAACCCACCCCAGCGCGCCGGACTTGGGCGCGACGAACTTGATGTCCGGGTTGGTCTTGTTGAGGCCCCAGCCGCCGGTGTCCCACATCATGGCCGTGGTCAGCTCGCCCGAGCGCATGCCCGCCAGCAGCTGGTCCTTGCCGTCCCAGTAGAACTTCACGTTCTTCTTGCACTCGGTGAGCGCCTTGCCCACGTCGTCCATCAGCGCGCCGTAGGCCTTGGCGTCGCTGTACAGCGCGAACGGGTTCTTGCCCATGGAGAAGGCAAAGGCGATCAGGGTCGGGCGCTTCAGGCGCATGCTGACCTTGCCGGCGTTCTCGGCCGCGCACAGGTCGGTGTAGTCGGCGGCCTTGGAGGTCTTGGTGTTCACCACCAGACCATCGGTGCCCCAGATGTGCGGCACGGCGTAGACCTTGCCGCCCACGGTGGTGTTCAGGCGGGTGGCTTCGAGCATCGAGGGAATGAACTGCTCGGACTTGATCTTGGAGAGGTCCATCGGCTTGTAGATGCCGAACTCGGCCTGCGGGCCGGCGATGCGGTCCTGGCTGGGCTGGGCCAGGTCGAAGCCGGCGCCGGCGGTGGCGCGCAGCTTGGAAATCATTTCCTCGTTGTTCGAGAGCGTCACCTCGACCTTGATGCCGGTCTCCTTGGTGAACTGTTCCATCACGTCCTTGGGCACGTAGTCGGCCCAGGTGATCAGGCGGAGGGTCTTGTCCTGGGCATGGGCAGCGCCAACGGTCAGCAGCAGCGCGGCCAGGGCCACGCGGGAGATCTTGTTCTTCATGGGTGTGCTTTCAGTGTGGATGACGAAAACATGAACCGCCGCCGCGGGATTGCGGCCGACGTGGCGGAAACGGCGCAACGCAGAATCCGGCAAAGCCCAGCGTATGTCAAGCACGTGAAAGTCCCGTGACAGCGCGCCACGGCGTGCGCGGATTCAGCCTCTTGGCTGCAGCGACACCACGCCCAGGTGGTGCATCAGTTCGCGCAGGATCAGCAGCACCGCGTCTCCTGCCACATCGTCGAAACCCGTGCCGCGCGCCGAGGGCGCACCCACCGCCCGGGCCGCCAGCAGCTGGTACTCGCGCTCGATGCCATCCAGCCCAATGGACCCCTGCGCCAGCGCGGCAATGGCACCGCCGCGTTGCAGCGGCGCCAGACTGCGCGCGCTCAAGACCATCCGCGCGCCGCGCGGCACCTGGGCCGCGATGCACTCGATCGCGTCTTCCACGGTCTGGATGCCGTTCTCCACCGCCAGCGCCGAGGGCCCCGACGGCGTCAACGGCCACAGCGTGGCCGAACCCACAGGCAGGGTCCAGGTGGTGCCAGTGGGGGTGTTGATCACGGTCTCGCGCGCCCCGATGTCCAGCGCCAGCCGCGGGCCGGTGTCGGCGGCGTTCACGGCGCCACCTCGTCCAGCGCACGGGCCAGCAGCGCCAGGGCGCGCGGGTCGATGCCGTGCGCGAGACCTGGCAGCAGGTCGACCCGGGCATCGGCGCCCAGGGCCTGCAGCTGCTGCGCGCCCTGCGAACTGAACGCCGCGGGAATCACCGGGTCCTGCGTGCCGTGGATGAAACGGAAGGCCACGCCCGACGGTGCGGTCTGCGGCGGCACGGCGAAGCGCCCGGACATCGCCACCACCCGCGCGGCCAGCGGCTCGCCGGCCTGCGTCGATTCGAGCGACATGATCGCGCCCTGCGAGAAACCGGCGAGCACGGTCTGTGCCGCGCCCAGCCCGGTGTGGGCCTGCCAGCGCCGCACGGTGTCGGCGAAACGCGGCATCGCCGCGGCGATGCGCTCGGCGCGGTTGGTCTCGGTCACGCCCTGCACCGAGAACCACTGCCAGCCGGCGCCGAAGCCGGACTCGAACGGCGAGCGCACCGCCACCACCCAGCGGTCGTCGCGCGCCAGCGCGGGGCCCAGGGGCTCGAAGCCCTCGGGGCTCGCGCCCACGCCGTGGAACAGCAGCACCAGCTGGCGCGCGGGCGCCGTGGGGCGGTGCAGGACGAGGTCGCCCGCGGGCGCTTCGGTTCGCGTGTCCATGTTCAGGCCTCCACCGCGTCGGGCGCTTCGGCAGGGATGTCGCCGAAGCGGAACGCGTCCATCGACAGCACCCCGTGCGTGATGCCGCCTTCGATGCGCGTGGCCGGCACCTCGGCGCCCGCCGCACCGGCGGCCACCATCAGCGGCCACAGGTGTTCGGCCGTCGGATGGGCGCGCTGGGCGTGCGGCGCGATGGCCATGGTCTGCTGCAGGCGCGCGTGGTCGCGGCCGGTCACCACGCCATTGATCCAGTGCGCAAACTCGAGCGCGTAGGTCTCGGCGTTCGCATCGGGCGCGTCGAAGCGCACCTCGTAGAGGTTGTGTGTCAGGCTGCCGGAGCCGATCACCAGCACGCCCTCCTCGGCCAGCGGAGCCAGCGCCTGGCCGTAGGCGTAGGCGCGCTCGCCGTCCAGCCGCGCGGGCAGCGAGACCTGGAACACCGGCACGTCGGCATCGGGCAACAGGTGCATCAGCGGCACCCAGGCACCGTGGTCCAGGCCCCACTGCGGGTCGGCCTCGGCTTTGTGCCCGGCGGCGCGCAGCAGCTCGATGGCGCGCTGCGCCACGTCGGGTGCGCCGGGCGCGGGGTAGTCCAGCTGGTAGAGCGCGGGCGGAAAGCCGCCGAAGTCGTGGATGGTCTGCGGCCGCGGCGTGGTGGCCACGCGAGGCTCGCGCGTGGTCCAGTGCGGCGAGACGATGAGGATGGCCCTGGGCCGGGGCAGGGTCTTGCCCAGCGCGGTCAGGGCCGGGCCGGCCTGGCCGGGGTCGATGGCGAAGGTGGGCGAGCCGTGGGAGATGAAGAGCGTGGGCAGGCGGGACATGGCGGATTCCTGGTGGGTGGCGCCTGGAGTGGCGGCATGGGTTTCACTGTAGGACCGGCACCCGCCGCCATCGTTCGAAGCCCTCGCCGGTCGCGTTCCAATTTTTTGAAGCCGGGGTCGGCGGGAACACCGGCTGGGATAATCCACCCCATGGCAAACAAGCAACGTGTGGTGGTCGGATTGAGCGGGGGCGTGGACTCCGCGGTGAGCGCGCACCTGCTCAAGCAGCAGGGCTACGAGGTCATCGGCATCTTCATGAAGAACTGGGAGGACGACGACAACAGCGAGTACTGCTCGTCCAACATCGACTTCGTGGACGCGGCCTCGGTGGCCGACGTGCTCGGCATCGAGATCGAACACGTCAACTTCGCGGCCGAATACAAGGACCGCGTGTTCGCCGAGTTCCTGCGCGAGTACCAGGCCGGCCGCACGCCCAACCCCGACATCCTCTGCAACGCCGAGATCAAGTTCAAGGCCTTCCTGGACCACGCCATGCGCCTGGGCGCCGAGAAGATCGCCACCGGCCACTACGCCCGCGTGCGCCTGAACGAAGCGACCGGCAAACACGAGCTGCTCAAGGGCCTGGACCCGCTGAAGGACCAGAGCTACTTTCTGCACCGGTTGAACCAGGCGCAACTCTCCAGGACCCTGTTCCCGGTCGGCGAGCTGCCCAAGACCGAGGTGCGCCGCATCGCGGCCGAGATCGGCCTGCCCAACGCGAAGAAGAAGGACAGCACCGGCATCTGCTTCATCGGCGAGCGGCCGTTCCGCGACTTCCTCAACCGCTACATCGCCAAGGAGCCGGGCCCCATCAAGGACCCGGGTGGCCGCACCATCGGCCAGCACGTGGGCCTCTCGTTCTACACGCTGGGCCAGCGCCAGGGCCTGGGCATCGGCGGCATCCGCGAGAAGGGCGCGCAGAAGGGCGGCAACGAGCACGAGCCCTGGTTCGTCGCGCGCAAGGACGTCGAGAAGAACATCCTGTGGGTGGTGCAGGGCCACGACCACCCCTGGCTGCTGGCGCCCAGCCTGCGCGCCGAGGATGTGAGCTGGGTGGCGGGCGAGGCGCCGGCCACCACGCAGATCGCCGCCAAGACACGCTACCGCCAGAGCGACGCGCCCTGCACGCTGGCCGTGGACGACACCGGCTTCACGCTGCGCTTTGCCGAGCCGCAGTGGGCGGTGACGCCGGGCCAAAGCGCCGTGCTGTACGACGGTGAGGTCTGCCTGGGCGGCGGCGTGATCCACACCGAGGCCGCCAACGCCCCCTGAGCGCGGCGGCCCGCGGCCTCAGTCCGCGGTGATCTTGCGCGCCTGGATGGTGGCGGCCCACTGGGCCGATTCCTTCTTCATGAAGGCCGCGAAGTCGGCGCGCGTGGTGGGCTGGGGCGTCAGCCCGTGGTGCATCAGGGCCTCTTTCACGCCGGGGTCGTTCAGCACCTTCACGATTTCCTGGTTCCAGCGGTCCAGCAGCGGCACCGGCGTCTTGCCCGGCGCCACGAAGGCGTACCAGTTCAGCGCCTCGAAACCCGGGTAGCCGGCCTCGGCCACGGTGGGGATGTTGGGCAGATAGGCCGGGCGCGTGAGGCCGGTGGTGGCCAGGGGCACCAGCTTGCCGCTCTCGATGTGCGGCATGGCCGTGGGCGGCGCCGAGAAGTAGGCGGCGATGCGGCCGCCCAGCAGGTCCTGCAGCGCGGGCGCGCCGCCCTTGTAGGGCACGTGGACCATGTCGATGGCGGCGCGCTGGTTGAACAGCTCACCCGCCAGGTGCGAGGCCGAGCCGGGACCGGTGGAGGCGTAGTCCACGCTGCCGGGTTTCTTCTTTTCCAGCTGCACGAATTCAGCCAGCGTCTTCACGCCCACGCCCTTGTGCACGACCAGCACGTTGGGGAAGTTGACGCCGCCCGAAATAGGGGCCAGGTCGGTGAAGGGATCGTAGGCCAGCTTCATCAGGTGGGGCGCGATGGTCAGCGGACCGACCGAGCCGAACAGCAGCACCGAGCCGTCGGTCGCCGCCTTGGCAACGTACTGGTGCGCGATGTTGCCGCCCGCACCGCCCTTGTTCTCCACGATCACCGACTGGCCGATGTTCTCGCCCAGCTTCTTGGCGATCAGGCGCGCGGCGGCATCGGCCGCGCCGCCGGCCGCAAACCCCACCACCAGCGTGACCGGCTTCTTGGGCGGGAAGTCCTGCGCCTGGGCAAGGCCCGCCAGCGACAGGGTGGACAGGGCGAGCGCGGTGGCGCGCAGGAAGGCTCGTTTGTGCATGGCAAGGTCTCCTCGGTGAGGTTCGTGGGGTGGGAAAAAGGGTGGGTGGCGGGCAGAGCCGCCCGCTCAGTCGGCGCCCAGACCGATGGGGTTGGGCTGGCGCTTCTCGACCGCGTGGCGCAGCAGCGCGGCGGTGCGGAAGATGCCGTGGCCGAACTTGCCGTAGGGCATGGTGGCGAACAGGGCCATCACCGCGCCCAGGTGCAGGCACAGCGTCAGCGCCAGGGCGGGGGTGCCGCGCGCGGCCCACAGGGCCAGGCCGCTGGTGGCGGTGAGGAACAGCAGGGCGATGAAGCCGCGGTCCATGGGCTTCTGCGCGGCGTCGCCGTGCAGCGGGTGGCGGCGCAGGTTCAGCCGCCACAGGCCCGCCGTGCCGATGGCCAGGCTCAGGCCACCCACGGCGCCCAGCAGCTTGGGCAGGCTGGGCAGGTCGTAGGGCGCGGGCAGGTCCAGCAGGTAGTGGTAGAGCGTGCCCACGCTGGTGGCGGCGAAACACAGCATGAAGCCGTAGAAGGTGAGGTGGTGGTAGCGGCGGCGCGCCAGCGTGTGGGCGTCGTCCTCGTTGTGGCAGCCGTCGCCATGGCCGCCGTCCAGGTACTTCAGGCGCAGCACGGCGCCGGTCGCCTCGGCGGTGGCGGGGGCCGACAGCGGCGCGCCGCTGGTGGCGGGCGTGACCTCGCGCCAGAAGCGGCGCACGCCCAGGCCCAGCGCCAGCGCGGCGAACAGGAACACCGGCGCGAACAGGCCCACCAGCAGGTTGTGCGGGAACAGGCCATAGAAGTCGCTGCCCGGCGCGCTCCACAGCGCGCCCAGACCCTGCCCCTGCAGCACCACGGCCAGCACCAGGAACAGCGCCAGCCCGGCGGCCAGTGCCAGCGACAGCGTGAGCCCCTGGCGCTGGTAGAGCCGGCCCAGGGCGGGCGGCCAGGCGTAGTCCACATAGGTCTGGCCGCGCACCTGCGCCATGGCCTGCGGCACGTTCACCGCGAACTCGTGCGGCGGCGCGTACTGGCAGGCGTGCAGGCAGGCGCCGCAGTTGTGACAGAGGTTTGCCAGGAAGTGGATGTCGGCCTTGCCGAATTCGAGCCGGCGCGTCATGGCCGGGAACACGGCGCAGAAGCCTTCGCAGTAGCGGCAGGCGTTGCAGATCTGCAGCTGGCGCGCGACCTCGGTTTCGGGCGCGGACAGCACGACCTCGCCGTGGGCCAGGGCGCGGGCGTCGCGGGCCAGGGCTTCAAGCGTGTGCATGGCGCGCTCCCTTCAACACGGCCTGTGCGGCCTGGGTGCCCGCGATGCGGCCGAAGGCGGTGCCGATGCTCATGCCCACGCCCGCGGTGTAGCCCTGCCCCAGCACGTTGCCGGCCATCATCTCGCCGGCCACGAAGAGGTTGTCGCTCGGCCGACCACCGAAGTGCACCGCGGCGGTCTCGTCGGTCTTGAGCCCGAGGTAGGTGAAGGTGACGCCGGGCTTGAGCATGTAGCCGTAGAAGGGCGCGGTGTCGATGGGCCGGGCCCAGTGGGTCTTGGCCGGGGCCACGCCCTCGGTGTGGCAGTCGTCCAGCGCGGTGTGGTCGAAGCGGCCGACGCGGCAGGCGGCGTTGTAGTCGTTCAGGGTCTGCATGAAGGTGGCCTGATCGAGGCCGAGTTTCTGTGCCAGCTCGGGCAGGGTGTCGGCCTGGACGCCGTCGAACACCGGCGGCATGAAGCGGCCGATGGCCTTGGCGTCGATGATGGAAAAGCCCACCTGGCCGGGCTGCTGCGCCACCAGGCGGCCCCAGATGGCGTAGCGCTTGGGCCAGAAGTCCTCGCCCTCGTCGTAGAAGCGGCGCGCCTCGCGGTTGACCACCACGCCCAGCGACACGCAGTCGATGCGGGTGCAGATGCCGCCGTCGTACAGCGGCGCGCGCGCGTCGATGGCCACCATGTGGGCCTGCGTCGGGTCGCCGATGCCGTCGGCACCGTGGTCGTTCAGCAAATGGCGCAGCAGCACGCCCTGGTTGAAGCGCGTGCCGCGGATCAGGAAGTTGTCCGACGGCCACTCGCCGCGGGCGTTCTGGCCCCAGGCCTCGCGCAGCCAGTCGCGGTTCGACTCGAAGCCGCCGGCCGCCAGCACGCAGCTGCGCGCGGTGATGCGTTCACCCTTCACCCAGGCGGCCACGAAGCGGTCGCCGTCCATCTCGATGCGGTCCACCGGTGCCTCGTAGCGCACCTGCACGCCCAGGCGCTCGGCGCTGCGGAAGTAGGCGTTGACCAGGGCTTTGCCGCCGCCCATGAAGAAGGCGTTGGTGCGCGCGGTGTGCAGCGCGCCCGAGAGCGAGGGCTGGAAGCGCACGCCGTGGCGCACCATCCAGGGCCGGCAGGTGGCCGAGGCGCGGATCACCAGCCGGGCGAGGGCCTCGCTGGTCTTGCCGCCGGTGACCTTGAGCAGGTCCTGCCAGAACTCCTCTTCGGGGTAGGCGTCGACCAGCACGTCCTGCGGTGCGTCGTGCATGCAGCGCAGGTTGCGGGTGTGGGCGGAGTTGCCGCCGCGCCATTCGCGCGGCGCGGCCTCCAGGAGCAGCACGCTGGCACCGGCTTCGCGCGCCATCAGCGCGGCGCACAGGGCGGCGTTGCCGCCACCGATCACCAGGACATCGGGGTCCGTTGACATGGGTCTCCTTCGTGTTCGCTCGTGGGGCGCCGGACCTCGTCCGGCACAGGAAGGACTGTAGGAAGACCGCCGCCCGCTGTGCAGCGGGCCCGCGTCATGGGGGTATCACGGGATGTGATGGGTGTCTGGCAATGCCGCCAGGGCGGTGGCACCGGACCAGCGGCCCTCGCCCAGCAGCGTGCGCACGCAGTCCTTGAGCACCACGCGCGCGGCCAGCGCGGCCGGCGACAGCTCGTCGTCCGACAGGCTGCACAGCAGGTTCACGCGGCGCGCCGGCGCGTCGGTGATGCGCGCGCACTGGAAGCGCTGCGCCGCGTCCGGGTAGCGCCCCAGCGCCGCCCAGGGCTGCAGCGTGGCGCCCAGGCCGGCGTCCACCGCCGCCATCACCATGGCCAGCGAATCGACCTCCAGCACCACGCGCGGCGAGATGCCGGCGCCGGCGAAGGCCGTGTCCAGCGTGCTGCGCAAGCCGTGCGGCCCGGTGGGCAGGATCAGCGGCACCCCGGTCAGCCCGGCGATGGCGATCTCGGCCGGCAGGCGCGGCGCGCCCGCGCGCTGCACCAGGAACAGGTCTTCCTCCAGCAGCGGCATCACGCTCCAGCCCCGCCCGCCCCCGTCCTGCCGGGTCTGGTGCAGCCGGGTGTCGAACAGCACCGCCAGGTCGAGCTGGCGCGCGTTCAGCATGGCGGTGAGGTGGCCCGACATGCTCTCGACCATGTGCAGGCGCACGTCCGGGTAGCGCTCGCGCATGGCCTGCATGAGCGGCAGGCCCAGCACCGCCGAGGTGGTGGGCGCCAGCCCCACCGAGACCGAACCCGACAGCCGCGCCTGCTGCGCGGCGCGCGTGGCCTGCTCGGCGTGGCGCAGGGTCAGCTGCGCCTCGCGGAAGAAGGCCACGCCCGCCTCGGTGGGCGCCACACCGCGCGGCGTGCGGTTGAGCAGGCGGGTGGCGAGCTCGCTCTCCAGCCGCGTGATCTGCTGGCTCAGGGCCGACTGCACCATGTCCAGGTCGGCCGCGGCGCGGCTCATCGAGCCCAGCTCGACGATGCGCACGAAGTAGCGCAGCTGACGCAGTTCCATGGGGTGGCCTGTGGTGGTGGTCCGCCCGCCGGGGCGGCGCGGGGTTCGGGGTGGCGGCAAGTTTATCGGTCGTCCCTGAAAATACCGCCACCACCATCCACCCCGTCTGCCCGCATGCGCCTGCCCCTGACCGACTGGTTCCCCATCCTCCGCTGGGGCCGGACCTACGACCGCCCGCTGCTGGCCGCCGACCTGACGGCCTCGGCCGTCGTCACGCTGCTGCTGATCCCGCAGAGCCTGGCCTACGCCATGCTGGCCGGCATGCCGCCGGTCACCGGGCTGTACGCCAGCATCGTGCCCATGGTGGTCTACGCACTCATGGGCAGCAGCACGGTGCTGGGCCCCGGCCCCTCGGCGCTGCGCTCGATCATGTCGTTCGCGACGGTGGGCACGGTGGTGAGCGCCGGCGGGGCCGACTTCATCGCCGCGAGCGCGGTGCTGGCGGTGATGGTGGGCGTGGCGCTGCTGGTGATGGGCGCGCTGCGCATGGGCTTCATGGCCAGCTTCCTGAGCCAGCCGGTGCTCTCAGGCTTCATCACCGCCTCGGGCCTGCTGATCGGCATGAGCCAGCTCAAGCACGTGCTGGGCATGCCCCTGAGCGGCGACGATGTGCCCAGCTTCGCCCGCAGCCTGGCCGCCCATTTCGGTGAGGTCCATGGCCTGACCCTGGCCGTGGGCCTGGGCGCACTGGCGGCGCTGTGGGCGACCCGGCGCTGGCTCAAGCCCCTGCTGTGCCGCCTCGGCGTGCCGGCGGTGGCGGCGGACCTGGCGGGCAAGGCCTCGCCGCTGCTGGTGATCCTGCTGTCCATCGCGCTGACCACGGCCCTGGGCTGGCCGCAGCAGGGCCTGGCGGTGGTGGGCGAGATTCCGCAGGGCCTGCCCAGCCTGGTGGTGGCACCGCTGCTGGAACTGCCGGGCTCCACCGTGCGGGCGCTGATGGTGCCGGCCCTGCTGATCGCGGTGATGACCTTCATCGAACAGATTTCCATCGCCCAGGGCATGGCCGCCAAGCGGCGCGAGCGCATCGACGTGAACGCCGAGATGCGGGCCATGGGCGGCGCCAACCTGGCGGCCGGCCTGACCGGCGCCTTCGCCGTCGGCGCGAGCTTCTCGCGCACCTCGGTGGTGGCCGAAAGCGGTGGCCGCACGCCCGCGGCGGGCATCATCACCGCGGTGCTGCTGGCCTTCACGGCCCTGTTCCTCACGCCCTGGCTGCACGACCTGCCCATGGCCGTGCTGGCGGCCACCATCCTGATCTCGCTGGGCTCGCTGATCGACTTCCGCAGCTTCCCCCTGAACTGGCGCTACGCGCGCGCCGACTTCGCGGCCCAGGCCCTGACCTTCTCCGTCACGCTGCTGGTCGACCTGGTCACCGGCCTGACCGTCGGCGTGATCGCCTCGCTGGCGCTGCACATCTGGCGCAGCAGCCGCCCGCACATCGCCGTGGTGGGCAACGTGCCCGGCACCGAGCACTACCGCAACGTGCTGCGCCACCAGGTGGTGACGCGCCCGCACATCCTGGGCCTGCGGGTGGACGAGAGCCTGTTCTTTGCCAATGCGCGCCACCTGGAAGACCGCATCACCGCCGAGCTGGCCGCCCACCCCGGGGTGCGCCACGTGGTGCTGCAGTGCACTGCGGTGAACGACATCGACGCCAGCGCGCTGGAGAGCCTGCGCAGCATCCACCGAACCCTGCAGGACGCTGGCGTCCAGCTGCACCTGAGCGAGGTGAAGGGACCGGTGATGGACCGCCTGCGCCGCAGCGACTTCCTGGAGCGGCTCTCGGGGCAGGTGTTCCTCACCCACCACCAGGCCATCAGCGCGCTGGACGAGCCGGCGCAGGACCCGGCGACCCAGATCTGAGCGGCCGCTGCGTCAGCGCTTGCGGCGCAGCAGGCGCACGTGCAGGGGGCGCACGAAGCGGGCGCCGTCCGCACCGAGGTGCGGCTCGAAGGCGCGGCGCACGCGGGCTTCGATCTCCGGCGTGATCTGGTGGTCAGCAAAGCTCGGGTAGAGCATGCGCTGGGCGAAGCTGGGCCAGTCGGGGTAGTGCACCGGCTGTGCGAACCGGCGCTCGGCCACCGCCTCCCACTGGCCACCGCCGGCCAGCGCGCGGTCCAGCGCGGCCTGGGCGGCGGCCCGCACCACGCCCTCGTCGTTGTAGAGGCGCACGATCTCGTTGAGGGCGCCGCCGTAGACCGGCTCGCTCACATAGAACCAGCCGCCCGGCCGCAGCACCCGCGCCACCTCGGCCAGAGCACGGTCCATGGCGGGAATGGGCACGTGGTGCAGCGACTTGAGCATGAGCGCGCCGTCGAAGCTCTGGCGCGCAAAGGGCACGGCCTCGGCGCTGGCGGACAGGAACTGCAGCCGCTCCCGGGGCTGCGACAGGTTCTTCGCGTGCTGGACCTCATCGACCTCCAGGCCCACCACCTCGCTGTCCGCATGGCGCTCCAGCAGCTCACGCGCCAGCCGGGCGTTGCCGCAGCCCAGTTCGATGATGCGCTGGCCCGCCAGCGGCACGAGTTCGGACAGCAGGTCCAGTTCGTTGTCGAGCAGCGGGAAGTGGTCGGGGTTCGGGCCGCAGGGGGGCTGGTGGTGGGTGTTCATGTCCGGCGGTGCAGAGGTTTCGGGCCCACACGGGCGAAGAACCCGTCGCGGGTGAGACCGGCGAAGTGGGGACTCCAGCGCCGCTGCTCCAGCACCGTGGTCACCGCCCGCGCCCGGCGCTCGTGGCCCGCGAACAGCAGGGTCTCGTCGGGCAGGGTGAAGATGCGCTGCTGCACGCTGTCCCACAGCGCCGCCGGCAGGGCCGGCCGGGGCTGCCACGGGCAGGCGTCGGCGGTCAGCAGGTCGCCGCAGAACATGCGGTCCTGCCAGAGGTAGCTCTGGCAGTGGGCGGTGTGCCCCGGGGTGCGCAGCACCTGCACGAAGCCCGCGCCCAGCGGCAGACGCTCGCCGTCCGCCACGTTGCGGGCGCCCTCGCACCAGGCACCCTGCACCACCGGCGCCCCCAGCCGCAGCAGGCGATCCAACTCGCCGGGCGGCTGGTCGTCGTGGCCGTCATGGTCGTGGGTGCGCAGCACCCAGCGCAGGCGCAGGCCGGCCTCGTCCAGCAGAGCCATCAGCACCGGCCGGTCGCCGCTGCGCGGGTCGACCAGGGCGGCTTCGCGCGCCGCCTCGTCGGCCAGCAGGTAGCTCAGCGCACCGCTGTGTTCGTCGTAGAGGATGCGCAGGCTCATCGGGGTTCGGGTCGGGTCCGGAGCAGCGACTGTTCCAAGATCCATGCCAGCCGCGTCCGGCCCTCCAACGCCTTTGCCAACAAGCACTTGCACGCGCTGGCACGCCACAGCCGGCCCGGCGCAACGCCGCCGGGACTGCCTTGTCTGCCAGATCTGGCAGACAATCCCGGATACCCCCCACCCCAGCGGGTCCATCCATGAAACCTCTGCCCGAACTCACAGCCTTCCTCGAAGGCCTGCCCGAGCCGCACATCCTGTTCGACGCGCAGTACCGCATCCTGGCGGCCAACGCCGCCTACCGGCGCCAGTTCAGCCCCGAACGCAGCGTGGTCGGACGGCGCTGCTACGAGGTCTCGCACCACTTCGCCGTGCCCTGCGACCAGGCGGGCGAGTCCTGCCCGCTGGCGCAGTCGAAGCTCTCGGGCCAGCGCGAGCGCGTGCTGCACCTGCACCACACGCGCCGCGGCGAGGAGTACGTGAACATCGAGCTCTCGCCGCTGCCGGGCGAGGACGGGCAGCCGGCCTTTTTCGTGGAGAAGATGGAGCCGCTGCGCGTGGCCCAGGGCCAGCCGGCGGCGCAGGGCCTGATCGGCCGCTCGCCGGCCTTCCAGCGCATGCTGGGCCTGGTGGCGCGCGTCGCGCCCGCGCCGGCCACGGTGCTGCTGCTGGGCGAGTCGGGCACCGGCAAGGAGCTGGTGGCGCGCGCCATCCACGAGGCCAGCCCGCGCGCGAGCAAGCCGCTGGTGCCGGTGGACTGCTCCAGCCTGCCCGAGACGCTGTTCGAGTCCGAGCTGTTCGGCCACGAGCGCGGCGCCTTCACCGGCGCGACCACCGCCAAGGGCGGCCTGGTCGAGGCGGCCAGCGGCGGCACGCTGTTCCTCGATGAGGTGGGCGACATCCCGCTGCCGATGCAGGTCAAGCTGCTGCGCCTGCTGGAGACCGGCATGTACCGCCGCGTGGGCAGCACCGAGCCGCGCCACGCCGACATCCGCGTGGTCTCGGCCACCCACCGCGACCTGGACCGGCTGATGACCGAGGGTCGCTTCCGCGAAGACCTGTACCACCGGCTCTCGACCTTCCCGATTCCGCTGCCACCGCTGCGCGAGCGCACGGGCGACCTGGCCCTGCTGGCGCCGGCCCTGCTGGAGCGGGTGGCGGCGCCGCGGCGGCTGCGCCTGTCGCCCGCCGCCATGCAGCGGCTGGAGGCCCAGCCCTTCCCGGGCAACGTGCGCGAGCTGCGCAACCTGCTGGAGCGCAGCGCCCTGCTGTGCGACGGCGAGGTGATCGAGGCCTCGCACGTCGACGAGGCCATCGCCATCGGTCGGCGGCCAGGCCGCGCCACACCCGGGCCGTCGGCACCGGCCACGGCCGGCGACACGGTGCGGGCAGCCAGCCGCGAGACGCTGCGCGCCATCGTCGCCGAGCACCGGGGCAACCGCGCCGCGCTGGCGGCCAAACTGGGCATCAGCGAACGCTCGCTCTACCGCAAGCTCAAGTCCCTCGAATGAGCGCCATCGGAACGGGGCATCTGCGTTAGGCTCCCACCCATTCCAACAAGGGTCGGGGTGGCGACATGGTGTTCCGGGTGCGCAATGCGTTGGTGGGACTGGGTCTGGCGGCGGCCGGCGGTGCGTGGGCGGTGCAGATCACCGGCCTGAGCCCGCAGGGCGAAGTGGCCAGGGTGCGGCAGGTGGTGGCGACCTTCGACGCGCCCGCGGTGGCCTTCGGCAACCCGAACGCGGCGGCGCCGCTGCAGCTGAGCTGCAACGAGCCCCAGGCCTCGGCGGGCACCGGCCGCTGGGTCAACGACCGCCGCTGGGTGCACGACTTCCAGCAGATGCTGCCACCGGGCGTGAAGTGCACGCTGCAGGTGGCGCCGGGCTTCGTTGCGCTGGATGGCAAGCCCCTGACCGGCCCGCAGCGCTTCGCCTTCGAGACCGGCGGCCCGGCGCTGCGCCAGAGCGCCCCGTCCGACGGCCAGACCATCGAAGAAGGCCAGTACTTCCTGCTGCGCTTCAACGGCGCGGTCGCGCCCGAGAGCGTGCAGGCCAACGCCTGGTGCGGCATGGACGGGCTGGGCGAGCGCATTGCTGTTCGCCTGGTCACCGGCGCCGAACGCGACCAGCTGGTCCGGGCGCGCGGCTGGAACCGCAAGGACATTCCGGCCGACCAGGTGCTGGCCCTGGCCTGCCAGCGCCAGCTCACGCCAGCCGCCAAGGTGAAGCTGGTACTGGGCAAGGGCGTGGCGACACCGAACGGCGTGGTCACCCGGCAGGACCAGCGCCTGAACTTCACCGTGCGCGAACCCTTCAAGGTGACGTTCAGCTGCGAGCGCGAGAACGCGCAGTCGCCCTGCCTGCCGCTGCGCGGCATGTCCCTGCGCTTCAACGCCCCAGTCACCGCCCAGCAGGCGCAGGAGATCCGCCTCAGGCCCGCCGCCGGCGGCGAGGCGCTCCCGCCCAAACTTGAAGACGGCGCGCAGGGCGAGGACGCGGTCGACGGCGTGGACTTCGCGCCCACGCTGACCGAGAAGGCCAGCTACACCGTCGAGTTGCCCAAGGGCCTGGTCGACGCCTCGGGCCGCGCACCCGCCAACGCGAACCAGTTCCCGCTCAAGGTGTCGACCGGCCTGATGCCACCGCTGGTGAAGTTCGCGGCCGCGCCCTTCGGCGTGGTCGAGCGGCTGGCCGAACCCGGCGGCACCGCCCTGCTGCCGATCACCGTGCGCAACGTCGAGCCCGGGCTCAAGGCCCTGGGCCTGGCGGTGTCCGGCAGCAAGGTCAGCGACCTCCGGCTCTCCAGCGACGCCGACATCATTGCCTGGTACCAGCGCGTCGCCACCTTCCACGGGGGCACGGTGGAGCGCAAGCTGGCCGCGCAGTGGGCGAAGACGCCGCTGCCCAAGGTGATCGACAAGGACAACCAGGACTGGGTTGAGTCGCGCATGCTCGGCCTGCTGCAGGGCCTGCCGGGCGTGAAGCCGCTGGACCTGCCCAAGGTGGCGGCGGGCGACCCGCGCCCGATGGAGGTCGTCGGCATTCCGCTGCAACCGGGCTTTCACGTGCTCGAGATCGCCTCGCCGCGGCTGGGCCGCTCGCTGCTCGACGAGCGCCACGGCGAAGGCCGCACGATGTACGTGCGCAGCTCGGCGCTGGTGACCAACCTCGGTGTGCACTTCAAGCTCGGGCGCGAGAACGCGCTGGCCTGGGTCACGGCGCTGGACAAGGGCAAGCCGGTCGCGGGCGCGGCGGTGCAGGTCTCCGACTGCCGCGGCAAGCTGGTCGCCAAGGGCCAGACGGACGCGCAGGGTGTGGTGAAGCTCGACGGCATCCCCGGTCGCGCGCCGGTGTGCCAGAACGGCGAGGCTGAAGAAGGCGACTACGGTGGCGCCTGGTTCGTCAGCGCGCGCGCGAAGTCGGCCGACGGCGTGGACGACCTGGCCTTCACCTGGAGCGACTGGAACCGCGGCATCGAGGCCTGGCGCTTCGACCTGCCGACCGGCGACCTGTCCAGCGCCACGCAGCGCGCCCACACCGTGCTCGACCGCGCCCTGCTGCGGGCGGGCGAGACGCTGTCGATGAAGCACTTCCTGCGCACCGAGGACATGAAGGGCTTCCACGTGCCCGACCTGAAAAGCGGCGAACTCATCATCACCCACCAGGGCAGCGGCCAGGAGTTCCGCCAGCCCGTGGCCTGGCGCAAGACGCCGACCGGCGGCCTGAGCGCCACCAGCGAGTTCGCGATCCCGCCCTCGGCGCGGCTGGGCGTCTACACGGTGCAGCTGTCGCAGTCGCTGGGCCGCCAGGGCACCGAGATCCTCGACAGCGCACAGTTCCGCGTCGAGGAGTTCCGCCTGCCGGTGCTGCAGGGCCAGCTCAGTGCCAACGACAAGAAGCCGCTGGTGGCGGCCACCAGCACACCGGTGGACCTGCAGGTCAGCTACCTCTCGGGTGGCGGCGCGGGCAACCTCGCCACCCAGGTGTCGGCGCTGATGCGCCGCAAGCCGCTGTCGTTCCCGGGTTACGAGGGCTTCAGCTTCGACCCGCCGCGCACCGCCAGCCGCGCGCAGGGCAGCCCGGACGATGGCGAGGACGGCGCCGACGCGGCGCAGAAGCTGGTGGCCGACAAGCTGCCGCTGACGCTGGACAGGAACGGCCGCGGCCGCGCCGACATCAAGGACCTGCCGGCGGTGACATCGCCGCAGCAGCTGCTGATCGAGGCCAGCTACGCCGACCCCAACGGCGAGACCCAGACCCTGCGCCACGTCACCACGCTCTGGCCCGCCGCCGTGGTCGCCGGCATCAAGACCGAAGGCTGGGTCTCCACCCGGCAGCAGGCGCGCTTCCAGGCGCTGGCGCTCACGCTGGACGGCAAGCCCGCGGCCAAGGTGCCGCTGGAGGTGCGCGCCTCGGTCCGGACGACGACCACCACGCGCAAGCGCATGGTCGGCGGCTTCTACACCTACGACAACAAGACCACCTCCAAGGACCTGGGCAGCGTCTGTTCGGGCAAGAGCGACGCGCGCGGCCTGCTGCTGTGCGAGGCCGAACTCGACGACGCGGGCGAGGTCGAGCTGACCGTGGTGGCCAAGGACCGCGAGGGCCACCGCCACCAGAGCGCCGCCTCGGTCTATGTCACGCGCCAGGGCGAACTCTGGTTCGGCGGCGAGGACCACGACCGCATGGACGTGGTGCCCGAGAAGAAGCGCTACGAACCCGGCGAGACCGCGCGGCTGCAGGTGCGGATGCCGTTCCGCTTCGCGACCGCCCTGGTCAGCATCGAGCGCGAGGGCATCCTCGACACCAAGGTGGTGCAGCTCAATGGCGAAGACCCGACCATCGACCTGAAGGTCGAGCCCGGCTGGGGACCGAACGTGTACGTGAGCGTGATGGCGCTGCGCGGCCGGCTGCGCGAGGTGCCCTGGTACAGCTTCTTCACCTGGGGTTACCAGGCGCCGCGCGAGTGGTGGACCGCCTTCTGGTACGAGGGCAAGGAATATGTGGCGCCGACCGCGCTGGTCGACCTGAGCAAGCCGGCCTACCGGCTGGGCGTGGCTGAGCTGAAGGTCGGCACGGCGGCGCACGAGATCAAAGTCAGCGTCGCCACCGACCGCGAGGCCTACCCGGTGCGCGGCACCGCACAGGTCAGCATCCAGGCCAGGCTGCCCAACGGCCAGCACGCGGCCCACGCCGAGGTGGCGCTGGCGGTGGTCGACCAGGCCCTGCTGGAGCTGGGACCGAACGACAGCTGGGACCTGCTGGCCGGCCTGTGGCAGCGGCGGAACTGGAGCGTCGAAACGGCGACCGCGCAGATGGAAATCATCGGCCGGCGCCACTACGGCCGCAAGGCGATATCGGCCGGCGGCGGCGGCGGCCACAGCCCCACGCGCGAACTGTTCGACACCCTGCTGCTGTGGCAGCCCTCGGTGGTGCTCGATGCCCAGGGCCGCGCCACGGTGAAGGTGCCGCTGAACGACGCGATCAGCAGCTTCCAGGTGGTGGCCATCGCCGATTCGGGCCCGGGCCTGTTCGGCACCGGCCAGGCCAAGTTCCGCGCCACCCAGGACCTGCAGATCATCAGCGGCCTGCCGCCACTGGTGCGCGAGGGCGACCGCTTCATGGCGCAGTTCAGCCTGCGCAACACCACGGCGCAGCCGATGAAGGTCAACGTGAGTGCGCGCGCCACGCTGGTCGAGACGCCCGCGCAGACGGTCGAGATCCCCGCCGGCGAAACCCGCGAGGTGGCCTGGGACGTGACCGCCCCGGTGCCGCTGGGCCTGGGCCGCTTCGAGGCGCTGCTGTGGGAGGTCACGGCGCAGGACCAGAACGGCCAGGCACGCGACGCGGCCAAGTTCAGCCAGCGCGTGCTGCCGGCCGTGCCGCTGACGGTGCGGCAGGCCACGCTGGCCCAGCTCGACGGCCCGCTGACCGTGCCGGTGGCCACCCCGGCGGACGCACTGACCGATGCCCAGGGCGCGCTGCGCGGTGGCATCCGCATGAGCCTGCAGCCCACGCTGGCCGAAGGCCTGCCGGCGGTGCGCGAGTGGTTCACCAACTACCCGTTTGCCTGCCTGGAGCAGAAGGCCTCCAAGGCCATCGGCCTGCGCGACGCCAGGCTCTGGCAGACCGTGCTGGCGCAGCTGCCGACCTACCTGGACAGCGACGGCCTGGCGAACTACTTCCCGCCGCGCGATGGTGACCGCCCCTCGGGCAGCGACACCCTGACCGCCCACCTGCTGTCGGCCACGCACGAGGCGGCGTCGCTCGACCCGGCCTGGACCCTGCCCGATACGGCGCGCGCGGCCATGCTGCGCGGGCTGGAGAACTTCGTCACCGGCAAGATCGAGCGCGGCTTCTGGAGCCCGCGCCAGGACCTGAACCTGCGCAAGCTCGCCGCGGTGGAAGCGCTCTCGCGCCACGGCCGGGCCAATGCGCGCCTGCTGCAGAGCGTGGAGATTGCGCCCAACCAGTGGCCCACGCACGCGGTGATCGACTGGCTCAACGTGTTGCGCCGCGTGAACGACATCCCCCAACGCGATGAGAAGCTGGCCGAAGCGAACAACATCCTGCGCGCGCGGCTGTCGTACCAGGGGACCAAGCTGGTCTTCAGCACCGAGGCCGACGACCAGTGGTGGTGGCTGATGCAGAACGGTGACGTCAACACCGCGCGCCTGCTGCTGGCCGTGATGGACGACCCGGCCTGGAAAGACGACATGGGCCGCATCGCCAGCGGCTTCATCGGCCGCCAGCAGCGCGGCGCCTGGTCGACGACGACCGCCAACCTCTGGGGCGGGCTGGCGCTGCAGAAGTTCTCGGCGCGGTTCGAGGCCGTGCCGGTGACCGGCAGCACCCGCGCCGCGCTGGGCGCCGCCAGCGCCGCGGTCGACTGGAGCAAGGTTTCGCGCGCCGATCCCAAGGCCCCCGTGGCCGCGGGCTTCGCCACCGTCGGCCCCGTCAAGGCCGACCCCAACGCGCCCACCGGCCCGTGGCGCAACAACGCCGCCACCCTCGCCTGGCCCAAGGACGGCGCCGCGTCCCTGGTGGTGCAGCACCAGGGCAATGGCAAGCCCTGGGTCACGCTGCAGGCACTGGCGGCCACGCCGCTGAAGGCGCCGGTCTCGGCCGGCTACACGGTGACCAAGACCATCACACCGGTCGAGCAGGCCGTGGCCGGCCGCTACAGCCGGGGCGACGTGCTGCGCGTCACGATCGAAGTCAACGCCAGCACCGACATGACCTGGGTCGTGCTCAGCGACCCGATCCCGGGCGGAGCCACCCTGCTGGGCAGCGGCCTGGGCCGCGACTCGGCCATCGCGACCGCGGGCGAGAAGCGCTCGGGCAGCGGCTGGCCGGTGTTCGAGGAGCGCAGCTTCGAGGCCTTCCGCAGCTACTACGACCACCTGCCGGCCGGGCGCTTCAAGACCGAGTACACGGTGCGGCTCAACAACGTGGGCACATTCGCGCTGCCGCCCACGCGCATCGAGGCGATGTACGCGCCCGAGACGTTCGGCGAGCTGCCCAACGCGCCCATGAAGGTAGAGGCCAAGTGAGACGCCGGGCGCTGCTGGTGGTGTTGCTGACCGGGGGCTGCGCGCTGCCGGCGGCGGCTCTGCCCAGCTTCGCCGAGGTGAAGGCCGCGCACCCGACCTCCGAGACCCGTTTCCTCGACCGCCACGGCGAGCTGCTGCAGCGCCAGCGCACCGACCCGACGGTGCGCCAGGGCGCCTGGGTCGCGCTGCCCGAGGTCTCGCCCGCGCTGCGCGGTGCCCTGGTCTACAGCGAGGACCGGCGCTTCTACGAACACAGCGGGGTCGACTGGCAGGCCGTCGCGGCCGCCGCCTGGGGCAACCTGTGGAACACGCGCACGCGCGGCGCCTCCACCCTCACCATGCAGCTGGCCGGCCTGCTGGACAGCGACCTCAAGGCCGGCGCCAACGGCCGCCGCTGGACGCAGAAAGCCGGGCAGGCGGTGTGGGCGCAGTGGCTGGAGACGCGCTGGCGCAAGGACCAGATCCTGGAGGCCTACCTCAACCGCGTGCCCTTCCGCGGCGAGATCGTCGGCGTCGACGCGCTCGCGCGCAGCCTGTTCGCCAAGGCGCCGCACGGGCTGAACGCGGACGAAGCGGCGATCACCGCCGCCCTGGTGCGCGCGCCCAACGCCGCGCCCGAGCGCGTGGCCGCACGCGCCTGCGAGGTGCAGCAGGCCATGGCGCGTGCCCAGGGTGCGAAGGCCGACTGCCTGTCGGTGCGGCTGCTGGCCGGCAGCGTGCTGCGCGACCGCCGCTGGGCCGCCAGCGAGGGCGACGCCCCGCACGCGGCGCGGCGTGCGCTGGCGGAATGGCGCCAGCAGGCCGGCACGCGCGCGGTGCCGGCACAGGTCCGCACCACGCTCTGGGCGCCGCTGCAGCGCGAGGCGCAGACCCTGCTGCAGCGCCAGCTGCGCTCGCTGCTGGGGCGGCGCGTCGAAGACGGCGCGGTGGTGGTGCTCGACAACACCAGCGGCGAGGTGCTGGCCTGGGTCGGTTCGTCGGGCCTGCTGAGCCAGGCGGCCGAGGTCGACGGCGTGACCGCGTTGCGCCAGCCCGGCTCCACGCTCAAGCCTTTTCTCTATGCCCAGGCTCTCGCCGAGAAGCGCCTGAGCGCGGCCTCGCTGATCGAGGACGCGCCGACGCACATCCCGACCGCGGGCGGCCTCTACATCCCGCAGAACTACGACCGGCACTTCCGCGGCTGGGTCTCGGTGCGCACCGCGCTCGCCTCCTCGCTGAACATCCCGGCCGTGCGCACGCTGGCCATGGTCTCGCCCGAGGACTTCGCAGTGCAGCTGCTGCGCCTGGGCCTGCCGCTGCGCGAGGGCGGCGACTACTACGGCCTGGGCCTGGCGCTGGGCAGCCCCGAGGTCAGCCTGCTCTCACTGGCCAACGCCTACCGCACGCTGGCCAACCAGGGCCGCCACGCACCGGTCGCTCCGCTGCTGGCCGGCCCGCGCCAGGCGGTGCGCAGCGAGGCGGTACTAGACCCCGGCGCGGCCTTCATCGTGGGCGACATCCTGTCGGACGCCAACGCCCGTGCGACCACCTTCGGCACCGACAGCCTGCTGGCCACCCGCGTCTGGACCGCCGTGAAAACCGGCACCAGCAAGGACATGCGCGACAACTGGGCGGTGGGCTGGTCGCAGCGCTACACGGTGAGCGTCTGGGTCGGCAACGCCAGCGGCGCGCCCATGGGCGAGGTCAGCGGCACGACCGGCGCGGCGCCGGTCTGGGCCGGCCTGATGCGCTGGCTGCACGAACGCCAGCCCAGCCGCGCGCCGTCACCGCCGGCCGGCGTGGTGGCGCAGGCCGTGCGTTTCGGCCAGCAGCTCGAACCCGCGCGGCGCGAGTGGTTCATCGCCGGCACCGAACAGCCGCTGTTCGCCCTGGGCACGGACAGCGACAGCGGCGCGCCGGCACTGCGCCCGCGCATCCTCAGCCCGGCCACCGGCACCATCCTCGCCATCGATCCCGACATCCCGCCCGCCCACCAGCGCCTGACGCTCCGGGCCGAGGCCGGCCACGTGCGATGGCGCATCGACGGTCAGCCGCTGGGCAAGGGCCAAGAAGTGGCGTGGATGCCCTGGCCGGGCAAACACCAGATCGAACTGCTCAACGCCCGCGGCGAGGTGCTGGACCGGGTGCGCATCGAGGTTCGTGGGGCGGGGGTGCGTCCCACCACGGCCACCCCGCGCCAGCCCCCCGCCAGAAACCCGGTGGCGGGAACGTCCTGATCGGTCTAGAGTTCCAGGCATCCATTCAAATATCAGGATGCATGCATGAAAAAACTTGAAAACGACCTGTTCGCCTTTGGTGAACAGGTCGAGGGCTACCCGGTCCGCGTCGTCAACGAGCGCATGGTCCGCGCCGCCGCCGGCCTGCTGTTCTTCCCGGCCGTGGTGTCGTTCATGCACTCTTTCCTGCTGGGCAACTTCCAGTACACGCGCCTGTTCATCATCGTGTTCCTGGTCGACATGACACTGCGCATGCTCAACCCGCGCTGGGCGCCGAGCATGATCGCCGGCGGCTGGATCGTGCGCCACCAGGCACCGGAATGGGTGGGCGCGCCGCAGAAGCGCTTCGCCTGGGGCCTGGGCCTGCTGCTGGGCCTGGCCATGCTGTACCTGATGGTGTTCAACCGCTACATGGGGCCGCTGAACATGCTCATCTGCGGCAGCTGCCTGCTGCTGATGTTCTTCGAGACCGCCTTCGGCATCTGCCTGGGCTGCAAGCTCTACAACCTGTTCCACAAGGAGCAGGCCCAGCTGTGCCCGGGCGGGGTGTGCGAGCTGCCGGCGCAGAAGAAGGGCTGGGGCCTGCCGCTGCCGCAGGCGGCCGTGCTGCTGGCCTTCGCCGCCGTGCTCGTGGCGGCCAAGGGCTGGGTCGACCGCACCGGCCCGCTGCAGGGCTTTGACGACATGGCGACGCTGGAAGAGATGGGCCTCAAGCCCACGCCGGGCGAGACGTCAGCGGCCGATGCCGAACGATGCCAGGTGCCGGCCTTCGCCAAGGCCATCGGCCATGAGACGCTGTGGAAGCAGCACAACGGGTGCAGCTGAACGCCCCGCGCCGCCAGGTTGGCGCAGGGGCTCAATGATCCGCGTGCAGCTTCTCGTGGATCTTCTTCGTCGTCCACCAGACCGACCACAGCACCAGCGGAATCGCCGCTCCGGCCAGCAGCTCCGGCTTGATGGGCAGGCCGATCTCCTTGCCCGCCTTGCCGAGGTAGAGGATCAGGCTGATCACGTAGTACGAGATGGCCGCGATCGACAGACCTTCCACCGTGCTCTGCAGGCGCAGCTGCAGTTCCTGGCCCCGGGTCAGCTTGGCCAGCAGCTGCTGGTTCTGCACCTCGGTGGCAATGTCCACCCGCGTGCGCAGCAGGGCGCTGGTGCGGGTGATGCGCTCCGACAGTGAGGCCAGGCGCTGCGCGGTGGCCTGCACCGTGGCCATGGCCGGTGACAGCCGGCGCTGCATGAACTCGCCAATCGTCTGGGTGCCCGGCACCGGCTGCTCGCGCAGTTCGGCGATGCGCTGCGCCACCAGACCGTCGTAGGCCCGCGTGGCCGAGAAGCGGTAGGCGTGTTCGGCGATGGCGCGCTCCACCCCCGCGGCCAGCGACACCAGGGTGTCGAGCAGGCTCTGGTCGGTGGCGCTCTTGCTCTCCAGATGGGCGGTGATGTCGGCCAGCTGCGCCTCGCAGCGCGAGAGGAACGGGCCGAGCTGCTTGGCCACCGGCAGGCCGCGCAGCGCCAGCAGGCGGTAGGTCTCGATCTCCAGCAGGCGCTGCGAGATGCGGCCGGCCCGGGTTTCGGTGGTGTCGGGCGGCGCCACCACCAGGATGCGTTCGTAGCCGGACTCGCGCAGCATCAGGTCGGTGATCACCATGGAGTGGGACTGGTTGCCCATGAGCGAGGCCACCACCGTGTGCTCGCCCAGCCAGGTGCGGCCCTGCGCCAGGGCCTCGTGCGGGTCCGCCAGGTCGCCGTGCAGCATCACCAGCTTGATGGCGGCGATGGTGCGCCCGGGGATGCCGGCCAGCCAGTCGGCCGGCAGCACGATGTGCGAGAGCAGCTCGGGGTCGCGGGCGCCCAGCTGCGCGCCTTCGGGCAGCGGCTGCACCAGCGAGTAGCGGGTGAATTCGGTGTGGCGCTCCCACTTGAGCGTGTAGCCCGGCAGCCGCAGGCGCAGGAAGCTGCCACTGAGCTGCTCGGCCTGCAGGTCCTGCTGGCCCGGCAGGCGGCGCAGGTGCGCCAGCTCCTTCTCGCGGCTCACGCCATCGTTGGTCACGGCGATGAACACCACCAGCGCCGGCAACCGGATGCGCGCTGGCGGGCGGGCATGCACCTCGTTGTGCAGCATCTCGCGCAGAGGGTCGTTGGTCGGCAGCAGGGGTTGGGCGGTGTCCATGGCGCGATTGTGCCGAAACCCCTCTGTCACCCGGCCCGGCACAGGCGGCTCAGCCCCGGGTCTGCGGCGGTCTGGGCAGCGACACCACGAACCGCGCACCCTCGTTGGGGCGGGCGTGGAAGCCGATCTGCCCGCCGTGCCGCCGGACGATGCCCAGGGCGTTCGCCAGCCCGATGCCGTGCCCGGGGTAGTCGCTTTCGGCATGCAGCCGCTGGAACACGCCAAACAGACGGTCGGCGTGCTTCATGTCGAACCCGATGCCGTTGTCCTCGACCGCGATCTCGTCCATGTCGATGCCAGCGCTGCAGGTGACCGAGACCCGCGGGCTGGGGTGCTTGCTGCTGTACTTGATCGCGTTGCCCAGCAGGTTCTGGAACACGATGCGGATGAGCGCCGGATCGGCCCACACCCGCGCCTCGTCAGGCCACTCCAGCAGCGGCGCCCGGTCGGCGCCGCCCACCAGCTGGGCGGCGATGTCCGCGAGCAGCGCCGGCAGGTCGACCCACTGGCAACGGGGCTCGGCCTGGCGGTTGCTCGAGTAGTCGAGCAGCGCCTCCATCATGACCGCCATCTTCGACCCCGCCTGCAGCACGGCCTCGACACAGCTTCGGGCTTCGGGGTCCTGGCCGACGCTGTCCAGTCCGAGCATCAGCTCGCCGTAGCCCATCATGTGCCGCAGGGGCGTGCGCAGGTCGTGCGAAATGGAGTAGGCAAACGAGGCCAGCTGCCGGTTGGCCTCTTCCAGATGGGCCGTCTGCCGGGCGACCTCCTGGGTCAGCGAGGCCGACAGGGATTCGAGCCGCTGCTCGTAGCGCATGCGGTCGATCTCGACACCGGCCCGCGCCGCGTGCATCTGCACCAGCGCGCGCAGCTCGGCGGAATCCGGCAGCAGCTTGTCGTCCAGCAACACCAGCAGCCCGATGCCCTGGCCTTGGGTGTCGAAGATGGGCGCCCCCAGGTAGCTGCTGACGCCCATCTCCTTGAGCAGCGCGTCCTCCGGGAACTCGGCGCAGACGTCGCCGGAGTAGACGCACATGCCTTTGCCGACGATGCTTTCGCAGGGAGAGCCCGACAGGTCGTAGCTGAAGTTGGGCGAGAGCGCGCCGCCGATGGCGGTGGCCAGGGAGTGGACCGTCTGGTCCTCCCCCGGGCCGATGACCCCCACGAACACGTACCGGACGCCCAGCAGCCGCCCGAGCCGGGACACCATGTTCTCGCAGCAGCGCAGCCCGACCGAGGTGTCGCCGGCCAGCTCGAGCAGGCCCTGCCGAAGCACGTGCTGTTCCTGATGCATGCGATGACCCAAATGAAGCCTGTTACCTCGGCAGTTCGCCCCCGGACTTGAACCCTGATACGGCGCCGAGCCGACAAAAAAGCCCGCACCCCGGAGAGGGAGCGGGCCTGGTGAGCGGTGGGGCCGTCTCCTTCGAATCAGAACGGGATGTCGTCGTCCATGTCGTCGAAACCACTGGCCGGACGGGCGGCCGCCGGAGCAGGGGCCGGTGCCGGACGGGGCGCGGGCGCCTGGCGCGGCGCGGCGGCCGGACGGCTGTAGCCGCCACCACCACCGCCCTCGTCGCCACCGCCCATGCCTTCGCGGCCGCCAAGCAGCTGCAGTTCGGTGGCGATGATGTCCACGGTGTTCTTTTCCACGCCGGTGGCCTTGTCCACATAGGTGCCGTACTTCAGGCGGCCTTCGACGTAGATCGGGCGGCCCTTCTTGACGTATTCGCCGGCGATTTCGGCCAGGCGGTCGTAGAAGGTGACGCGGTGCCACTGGGTGTCTTCGATGGTCTCGCCGCTGTTGCGGTCCTTGCGCCGGCTGGAGGTGGCCACGCTCACGTTGGCCACAGCCTGGCCCGAGGGCAGGTAACGGATTTCGGGGTCGCGGCCGCAGTTGCCGACGAGGATGACTTTGTTGACGGATGCCATGGATGAACCCTGCTGAACTGGAACCAGGCGCCGCGACGGCGCCGGGGCGGTCGGACATTGTGCCGCAAGTGCCCTTCTTCACCGCCGTCCGACCCGCGAAGACGACCTGTGAACTGAGATAAACCGGCCGGGGGCACGCTTGCTTCTACACTGCGGGGCCCATGAAAGGTGAGCCGGACTTTTTCCAGAACCTGCAGGACGAGCTGTCGGACGGACGGGGCTGGCTGGACCGGTCGATCGTGCTGGCCTATGCCGTTGCCGCCGGCCTGTGCGTGGTGATCTTCACCCTGATGAGCGAAACCGCCTTCGAGTGGTTCGCGCACCTGCACGCCCGGTCGCCCTGGGCGGTCCTGATCTGGACCCCGGCCTTGACCGCCTTCATCGTCTGGGCCACACGCCGTTTCGCGCCCGGTGCCGCCGGCTCCGGCATTCCGCAGGTGATGACGGCGCTCGACCCGCACCTGCCGCGCGACATGCGCCAGCGGTTTGTCTCGATCCGCCTGACGGTGGCCAAGATGGTGCTCGGCTCCATGAGCCTGCTCGCCGGCCTCTCGGCCGGGCGCGAGGGGCCTTCCGTGCAGGTGGCCGCAGGTGTGATGCACAACGCGCGCCGCTGGCTGCGCCCCGGCTCGGGGATGAACGATCACGCCCTGCTGGTCGCCGGCGGGGCGGCCGGCATCGCGGCAGCGTTCAATGCGCCGCTGGCCGGCGTGGTGTTCGCCATAGAGGAACTGTCCAAGAAACTCGAGTCGCGCAACAGCGGCCTGATCATCGCGGCCATCGTCCTGGCAGGCCTGGTGAGCATTTCGGCTTTTGGCAACCTCAGCTATTTCGGTTCGGTGGCCGTGACCCGGCTGGGCTGGGGCGCCCTGCTGCCCGGCCTGTCGGTGGCCATCGCCTGTGGTGTGCTCGGCGGCCTGTTTGCGCGGCTGCTGGCCGCCTCGGCGGCGGGCATGCCCGACCGCTTCAGCGCCTTCCGCAAGCGGTACCCGGTGCGCTTTGCCGCCGGCTGCGGGCTGCTGATCGCCATCATCGGCCTGGTCACGGACGGCGCCACCTTCGGGGCCGGTGCCGAAGAAGTGCGGCACATGCTGGCCGGCGAGAGCGACGCGTCCCGTCTGTATGTGCTGCTCAAATTCGTCGCCACCTGGCTGACCACCTGGAGCGGCGTGCCCGGCGGCATCTTCGCGCCCTCGCTGTCCATTGGTGCCGGCGTCGGCCACGACATGGCCCAGCTGGTGGCGGGCGCGCAGTTCCAGACCCTGGCACCGAGCCTGATCGCCATGGGCATGGCCGGCTTCCTGGCTGCGGCCACGCAGGCGCCGCTGACCTCGTTCATCATCGTGATGGAGATGATCGACGGCCGTCCGATGGTGCTGAGCCTGATGGCCTCGGCCATGATCGCCAGCCTGATCGCGCGTCTGATCAGCCGCCCGCTTTACAGCACGCTGTCGGGGCTGATGATGCGGCCCCTGCGCGAAGCACAGGCCCGCGCACGGGAGGCGAAGGAAACCGCGCCCCCGCCGGACGGCGCCAGCTGAGTCCGGAACGGTGTTTCAGCCCTTCGGCGCGGGCGCCTTCATCGGCCAGGCCACCACGAACCAGACCAGCGTCGCCACCGCACAGGCGGCGAACAGGCCAGTCGGCCCCTGGGTGCGGGCCAGCCAGCCGCCGACGGCGCCGCCGACAAAGAAACCCACCGACTGCAGCGTGTTGTAGACCCCCAGCGCGGCGCCGCGCGCATGGGCCGGCGCCAGCTTGGACACGAGGCTGGGCTGGCTGGCTTCCATCATGTTGAAACCGATGAAGAACACGAACAGCAGGCCGCCCAGGGTCCACAGGCCCGGTGCTGCGCCGGCCACGGCCCACAGGCCCAGCTGCACCGCCAGGATCAGGCCGATGGACACCAGGAAGGCCGCGCGCAACCGGCCTTTGCGCTCCATGGGGAACAGCACGCCGCCCATGACCAGCAGCGAGGCCGCCACCGCGGGCAGGTAGACCTGCCAGTGGTCCGCCTTGGCCAGTCCGGCGTCCACCAGCAGCGCGGGCAGCGCCATCCACATGGCCAGTTGCACCGCGTGCAGCACGAACACCCCCAGGTTCAGGCGCAGCAGGCCGGCGTGGCGCAGCACCTCGCCCAGGCCGCCGCGCACCTGCTGCATGTCCGACGGCTTGTGCACCACCGGCTCGGGTGGTGCCACCCACAGCACCACGGCGATGCCAAGCAGCGCCAGCGTGCAGGTCATGGTGAAGATGCCCGAGAGGCCAACCCAGCCGGCCAGCAGCGGGGCGATCACCAGCGACAGCGCAAACATCAGCGCGATGCTGGCGCCGACCATGGCCATGGCCTTGGTGCGCACGGCGTCGCGCGTGACGTCGGCCAGAAAGGCGGTGACCGCGGCCGAGATGGCGCCCGCGCCCTGCACCGCGCGGCCGACGGCCAGCCAGGTGAGGTCCGGCGCCCAGGCGGCGATGGCACTGCCCACCGCGAACAGCAGCAGGCCGGCGACGATGGTGCGCTTGCGGCCGAAGCGGTCGGACGCGGTGCCGAAGGGGATCTGGAGGAAGGCCTGGGTCAGGCCGTACAGGCCCATGGCGAAGCCCACCCGCGCCGGATCGTCGCCGCCGGGCAGGCGGGCGGCCTCGAGCGCGAACACCGGCAGCACGATGAACAGGCCCAGCATGCGCAGCGCGAACACCAGGGCCAGTGAGGCGCTGGCGCGGCGCTCGTCGGGTGTCATGCGGGAGGAGTCGGTCGAATCCGGGGTGGCGGTGGTCGGGGACACGGCGGAATGTGCGGTCGAGGCAAAGGCGTGATTGTCGGTCATGGCGCGCCCCGGGGTTTGGCCGGGAAAGGACCGGCC